>Ga0351859_1035_pt2 | contig 27624 bp, 33 predicted proteins | sample BONcelFGM3001D11_FD_206789 | JGI IMG/M metagenome (GOLD analysis project Ga0351859, IMG submission 206789) | Enriched cells from coal bed in the Powder River Basin, Montana, United States - BONCAT cells FGM rep2 HSBNCT.FGM.300.1.D11 ... | reverse complement strand
CGTTGATGCCGCGGCCGAGTTTGTCCATCATGGCGTCCAGGGCTTTGGCCTGGTCCAGGGTGCGGGGGAATCCGTCGAACAGCACGCCCTTGTCTGCGGGCAGCGCGGACACGGCTTCTTCCACGATTTTGATAACGACTTCATCGGGAACGAGCTTGCCGGATTCGGTGTATTGCTTGGCCAGCTTGCCGGTTTCCGTCTGGTTTTTGATGGCTTCGCGCAGCATGTCGCCTGTGGACAGGTGGAACACGCCGAGTTTGTCTTTGATGGCCGCGGACTGAGTGCCTTTGCCTGCGCCCGGGGGGCCGAAAATGACCATATTGTGTGTCATGTTTCTTGTCTCCTTTTGCTTCTTGTTATTGTATCAGAATCCTTCGTAATGTCTCATAAGCATCTGGGCTTCGATGTGCTGCATGGTGTCCAGGGCCACGCCCACCATGATGAGCAGGCTGGTGCCGCCGAGCTGGAACGTGCTCAGGTCGGTGAGGGCCATGAGCAGGGACGGCAGCACCGCGATGGTGCCCAGGAACAGGGCGCCCATGAAGGTGATGCGGATCATGATGCGCTCCAGATACTCGGCCGTGGGCTTGCCGGGCCGGATGCCCAGGATGAACCCGCCGTGCTTTTTCATGCGCTCGGCGATATCTTTGGGGTTGAACACCACGGCCGTGTAGAAGAAGGTGAAGATGAACACCAGCAGGAAATAGGAGGTGTTGTATATCACCGTGCTGCTGAATTTTGCAACCCATTCCTGAACCGTGGGGTTTGGGATGAATTGCCCGATGGTGGCCGGGAACATAAGGATGGACACCGCGAAGATGATGGGAATCACGCCCGCGGAGTTAACCTTGAGCGGGATGTACGTGGTCTGCCCGCCGTAGACTTTGCGGCCCACAACGCGCTTGGCGTACTGCACCGGGATTTTGCGTTCGCCCTTGTGGATGAGAATGATTAAGGCCACGGTGGCGATGCACATGAGCACGAGCAGGATAGCGGCGCCGTACCGGCTGTAGTCGCGGACAATGAGCGCGGTCTGCCCGATTTGCGTGGGCAGGGAGGCCACGATGCCGATGAAGATGATCAGGGACACGCCGTTGCCGATGCCCTTCTGGCTGACTTCCTCGCCCAGCCACATGAGGAACGAAGTGCCGCCCACCAGGGTGGTGATGATGACCACCATGCTGATGATGCTCGTGTTCTCAATGGCCCCGGCCTGGCTGAGCATCACGTACATGCCGATGGCCTGTACAAAGCCCAGGATGATGGTGAGGTAGCGCGTCCATTGTGCGATTTGTTTCTGTCCGGTTTCGCCTTCCTTGGCCAGTTCCTCGAGTTTGGGAACAACGACTGTGAGAAGCTGGAAGATAATGCTGGCGTTGATGTAGGGCATGATGCCGAGGGCGAAAATTGAAAATCGCCTCAGCGAGCCGCCGGCGAACAAGTCCCACATACCGAACAGGGTGCCCGAACCGAACATGCTTTCGAGCGCCTCGTGGTTGATTCCAGGCACAGGAATATGCATGCCGAAGGCGTAGAGCAGAAAAACGCCCAGCAAGTAAATGAGCTTGCTGCGCAATTCCGGAACTTTGAATGCGTTTGAGAGTGTCTGCAGCATCAGGCTTGGTTGAGTTGCCCCCCGGCTTTTTGCACCTTTTCCTCAGCGGTTTTGGACCACTTGTGGACGGTGACAGTCAATTTTTTCTCGAGGTCTCCGCCGCCGAGAAGTTTGACGTGCTTGTCTTTTTTGCGCACCAGGCCGGCGTCTTTGAGCAGGTCCACAGTGACTTCGGCGCCATCGTCGAAGCGGTTGAGGTCGCTCACGTTCACGGCCGAGTAGGTAATCTTATTCAGCGGTTTGAAGCCGCCGAGTTTGGGGATGCGGCGGAAAAACGAGATGCCCACACCCTGGAAGTCGGGCGGGATGTTGCCGCCCGCGCGTGATTTCTGTCCGGTCTGGCCGCGTCCGCTGGTCTTGACCAGGCCGGAGCCGTGGCCGCGGCCCACGCGGGTGCGGTTTTTCAGGGAATTGCGTTTCGGCAGATTGTCCAGTTTATACATGACGGTTTCCTGTCCTGATTACTCGGATTTTTGCTCGGGCGCGGAGGCCTGGGGCGCGCTGGTTTCTGCGGCGGCCACAGCCGGCTCCTTGACTTTGTCCCGTTTTTCTTTGGTATCCTGCTGCTTTTCCTTTTTCTTTTGTGCGGGAGTCTTGCGCCGTTCGGCGAAATCTTCTTCGGTGCACAGGCTCTTGAGGCCGTGGATTGCGGCTTTGGCGGAATTGATCTGGTTCTTGGTGCCGATGTTTTTGGCCACCACATCGCGCACACCCGCTGTTTCCAGAATGGCGCGCACGGCCCCGCCGGCGATGATTCCTGTGCCGGGTCGGGCGGGCTTGATCATGACTTTGGCCGCACCAACGCGGGCCATGATCTGATAGGGGATAGTGGTCCCTTTCATGGCCACGGGGAACAGATTGTTCCTGGCGTCCATGATGCCCTTGCGGATGGCTTCGGCCACTTCATTGGCCTTGCCGTAGCCCAGGCCCACGGTGCCGTTGCCGTCGCCCACGACCACCAGCGCGGTGAAACTGAAGCGCCGGCCGCCCTTGACCACTTTGGCCACGCGGTTAATATGGATCAGTTTCTCTTTAAACTGATCTTCCGGTTCCTTTTTCTTCTCCCGCTTATCTCTGTACATGCAGAAAACTCCCGTCGTTGCTCATGAATTCGCGCGCTGCCGATTAGAAATCCAGGCCGGACTTGCGCGCGGCGTCGGCCAGCGCTTTGAGGCGCTTGCCGTATTGGTAGCCGGAACGGTCAAAAATGACCTTTTCCACGCCGGCCTGTTTGGCCATCTCGCCGATGGTTTTGCCCACGATGGCCGCGGCCTCGCTCTGGGGTTTGCCCTGAACCTGGCCCTTGAGGTCCTTGCTGAGCGTGCCGCACGAGCACACAGTGGCGCCTTTGAGGTCATCGATGACCTGGGCGTATACGTGCTTGTTGCTGAAGAACACAGTGAGGCGGGGCCGTTCGGCGGTGCCTGAATGGCCGTGCCGCACGCGTCGCTTGTGGCGCATCTGCCTCTGTGATGTACGTGATTTAAACCGTTTTTTGTATGCCATGATTACACACCGCTCTTGCCTGGTTTGAGTTTAATACGCTCGCCGCGGTAGCGGATGCCCTTGCCTTTGTAGGCGTCGGGCGGGCGGATGGCGCGGATATTGGCGGCCACCTGGCCCACGGCCTGTTTGTCTATGCCCGATACTTTGAGCACGTTTTTCCCTGTTTCCTCGGCGGCTATGCCGTCGGGCAGGTTGAATTCCTTGGGTGTTGAATAGCCCACAAAGAACACAACGCTTTTGTCTTTCAATTCAAAGCGGTAGCCTACGCCCTGGAGTTCGAGTTCCTTGGAGAAGCCCTGGCTCACGCCCTCGATCATGTTGCTGACCAGGGAGCGGGACAGGCCGTGCAGGGATTTATCGAACTTCTTGTCCGAGGCGCGCTTCACATGCAGAATATTATCCTGCTGTTCGATGGAAATGTTCGGGTGCAACTCGTGTTGAAGCTGGCCGAGTTTTCCCTTGACCGCAACATTGTTATTGTCGATGGTCACGGACACGCCATCTGGGATCTGAATTTCTTTCAAGCCAATGCGAGACATGGTTTTGTTTCACCTCATTGCGAGTCGTGGTCAGTAAATCTGGCAGAGTACTTCTCCGCCGATTCCGCGTTTATAAGCTTCCTGGCTGGTGAGCAGGCCGCGGGATGAGGAGATCACGGCGGTTCCGTAGCCTCCGGCCACGAGGGGGATGTTTTTCTTGTCCACGTACACGCGGCGGCCCGGGGTGCTGGTGCGCTGGATGGATTCAAAGGCGCATTCACCGCTTTCGGTGTATTTCATGTAGACCTTGAGCACATTAAAGGTCTTGCGCTTTCGTGTGACAAAGTTTTTGATATAGCCCTCGCGCTTGAGGATCTTGAGCACTTCCACCTTAAGGCGGGAGGAAGGCATGTCCACAGTAGCGTGGCCGGCTCGCGCCGCATTGCGGATGCGGGTGAGCATATCGGCGATAGGATCGTTGATACTCATGATTTGTAACCTCGGTCGATGTGTTGAGCCGCTTACCAGCTGGCCTTGATCACACCTGGAATTTTGCCCTCGTGGGCCAAGGTGCGGAAACAGATGCGGCAGAGGCCGAATTTGCGCAGGTAGCCGCGCGGGCGACCGCATAAGCGGCAGCGGTTGCGGCGCTGCGTGGGGTACTTCGGCTCTTTGGCAAACGTTTTTTCATACAGAGCTTTACGTGTCACAGCGGTGTTCCTTCCCTCTTTACGGAATTATTTGGGGTTGACGGGCCCCAAACCGGCGAATGGCATGCCGAAGTGCCGCAGCAGGGCCTGGCCCTCGGCATCGTTGGGTGCGGTCGTCACGATTACGATATCCATGCCCCGGGTGCGGTCGATCTTGTCATATTCGATTTCCGTGAAGATGACCTGTTCGCGCACACCCACTGAAAAGTTGCCGCGTCCGTCGAACGACTTCACGGGCAGGCCGCGGAAGTCGCGGATGCGAGGCACGGCCATGTTAATGAACCGGTCCAGGAAGTCGTACATCTTGCGTCCGCGCAGCGTGACCATGGTGCCGATATCCCAGCCTTCGCGAATCTTGAAGTTGGAAATGGCTTTGCGGGAGCGTGTTTTCACAGGCTCCTGGCCGGTGATGGTGCGCAGATCGTCCATGGCGTTTTCAAGCTGCTTGGGTTCTTCGCGCGTGTTGCCGACGCCCATGTTGAGCACGATCTTGACAAGCCGGGGCACCTGCATGACGGTGGTGTATTTAAACTCCTCCATCATGGCGGGCACGACTTCTTCGCGGTACTTGACAGCGTAGCGCGAAGGTTCTTTGGGCATAGGCTCGGGTGCGGCCTTGCTTTTTTGTTTCTTGTCTTTTTGTTCTTTAGTTTTTTCAGCCATCGATCAATTCACCACATTTTTTGCATTTGCGGCTGCGGCGCCCTTCGGCATCCGTGTGACGTGTGGTGCGGGAAGGCTTGCTGCACCTGGGGCACACGAGCATGACGTTGGAAGCGTCCAGCGGCTGGGGCACGGAGATGATTCCGCCCTGGGGGCTTTTTTGAGGATGCGGGCGCACGGCTTTTTTGGCGATGTTGATGTTTTCAACAACCACCTTGCCGGCTTTGGGCGAAACGCTAATCACGTCGCCCTCTTTGCCCCGGTCCTTTCCGGCCAGCACGCGCACTTTATCGCCTTTCTTTATGTGCATCTTCTGCGGCTCGCGGGCCGCTGATTTGGAAGCCATGGTTCGGGTTCCGCCTTTCCTTCGTATCGCCGGGCCTGTGCGTCAGAGCACTTCGGGGGCCAGGGACACGATTTTCATAAATTTCTTTTCGCGCAGTTCGCGGCCCACGGGGCCGAACACGCGCGTGCCCACGGGGTTGTTCTGGGCGTCGAGCACCACGGCGGCGTTGTCGTCGAACCGGATGGTGGTGCCGTCGGGCCGCGTGCGCGCGGACTTGGTGCGCACGATTACGGCCTTGATGACGCGGCCTTTTTTAATATTCGCGTTGGGCATGGCCTGTTTCACGGAAGCCGTGATTACATCGCCGAGGCCCGCATACTTGCGTTTGCTGGAGCCGGGGATGTGGATACACAGGATCTCCCGGGCGCCGGAGTTGTCGGCTACCTTAAGCCTGGTTTCCTTCTGAATCATCGTCGTCGCCTGCCTGTTCGTCAGCGGTGGTCTCGTTTGCGGCTTCCGGGGCCGCATCATCGGATGCGGGTTCCTCGGGCGCCTGAGCCTGGGCCTGGGCCGGAGCCAGTTCGTTCTCTTCCAGTTCCAGGTCTTCGTCGTCTTCGATGTCGTCTTCATCAGCCTGGCGCAGAGCTGCTTCGGCCTCGGCCGCAGCCATGGCCGCGCGTTTCTCGTCGCGGTTCTTTTTCTTCTTGCGGAAGAATTCCGTGGGGTCGATAACCTCGCCCGTGGCCACGAAGCCGCGTTCAAGGACCTCTATGACGCGCCATCGTTTATCTTTGCTGATGGGGCGCGTTTCCATGATTTTGACCCGATCGCCGGCATTGCAATCATTGGTTTCGTCGTGCGCCTTGAATGTCTTCCGCCGGCGGATGTATTTCTTGTACAGGGGATGCTGTTTTTGCGTTTCCGTCTGTACCACGACCGTTTTTTCCATCTTGTTGCTGATGACGGTGCCGATGCGCGTTTGTCTTGTGCTTTCCCTCATGATTTACGCCTTTCCCTGCTGTCGAGCGTTTTTAATGGTCATGATGCGCGCGATGTTTTTGCGCACCTCGCGCGCCCGCTTGGGGTTTTGATTCTGGTGCGAGGCGCTTTGCCAGCGCAGATTGAACAGTTCCTGCTTGTAGTCGTCCAGCTTGCTGTCCAGTTCTGAGTCTTTGAGCGCTCGGATGTCTTTCGCTATCATGGTGTTCGTACTCCCTTGCCCGCCCGGAATGGGGCGTGTCAGCGTTTCACGATCCGGGTTTTGATGGGCAGCTTGTAATAGGCGAGGCGCAGAGCGTCTTTCGCCAATTCGTCGCTGACGCCGGCCAGCTCGATAAGAATAGTGCCCGGGCGCACTACGGCGACCCACTGGTCGGGCGCTCCCTTGCCCTTGCCCATGCGTGTTTCCGCAGGTTTCTTGGTGATGCTTTTATGCGGGAATATGCGGATCCAGACTTTGCCGCCGCGTTTGATGGCGCGGGTTACGGCCACGCGCATGGCTTCAATCTGCCGGGCGGTGATCCAGCCGGGCTCCATGGATTGCAGGCCCCACTGGCCAAAGGCCACGGTGGACCCTTTGCGCGGTGAGCCCTTCATGCGGCCCCGCTGCATTTTGCGGTGTTTTACTTTTTTCGGCTGCAGCATGGTTCTCGTATCTGCCTTTCTCGATCAGTCTGTCAGTGCGGCGACGCGTTGGTTTTTTAAAAGTTCTTTTTTACCCTTGTAGATCCAGACCTTGATTCCGATTTTGCCGTAGGTTGTGAACGCTTCGGTAAAAGAGTAATCGATGTCCGCGCGCAGAGTGTGCAGCGGCACGCGGCCCCTGTGCACCCACTCGCGGCGTGCGATTTCCGCGCCGCCCAGGCGGCCGGACACGCAGAGCCTGACGCCTTCGGCGCCGGCCCGGATGACCTTTTCCATGGTCTGGCGCACCGCGCGGCGCACCGCGAAGCGGCGTTCCAGCATGGTGGCGATCTGCTCGCCCACCAGGAAGGAATCCAGGTCCGGCTGGTCGATGGGGCGGATCTTGACTTCTATTGTTTTACCGGTCACTTTGCGCAGGTGCTTGGTGAGTCCTTCGATGCTTTTGCCCTGCTGGCCGATGACAATGCCCGGCTTGCTTGTGGAGATGAACACGGTGATGTTGCGCGCCTTGCGTTCGATTTCCACTCGGGAGACACCGCTGAACCGGCGGTTTTCGCGTTGCATTTTTTTGAGGGCCTTGCCTGTGGCGCCGCGGTTGTCGCCGCGGAAGTTCCAGGTGTTGACGATGTCGCGGATGCGCAGATCTTCATGCAGCAGATCCGCATAATCTTTTTCCGCATACCATCGGCTGTCCCATGTCTCAATGATGCCGAGGCGCAGGCCTCTTGGATGTACTTTCTGCCCCACCGGAATGCCTCCCTTAAATACCCTTTTCAGCCAACTCAATGAAGAGGTGGCTGGTGCGTTTTCGGATTCGTGTCGCCCGACCCATGGCGCGCGGCAGCCAGCGTTTGAGCGTTGGCCCCTGGTCCACGGTGATGGTTTTCACGTATGTCTGTTCTTTGACCATGTCGCAATTTTCCTCGGCGTTGGCGCCGGCCGATACCAGCACTTTGCGCACGAGTGCGGCCGTGGGGGATGGCATGAGGCCCAACTCCGCAACGGCCAGGTCGTATTTTTTACCCTTGACCAGGTTCGCATAGCGGCGCAGCTTGCTTGGGGAAATACGCACGTAGCGCGCCTTTGCAATGGGTCTGGGTCCTGTTTTGACTGTCATGGTTCAACACTCCCGAAAATGTGTGCGCCCGCGTTGTGAGGGCTTCAGCGCACGCTGGATTTCTTTTCGCTGCCTGCGTGGCCGCGGAAGTAGCGTGTGGGGGCGAATTCGCCCAGCTTGTGTCCCACCATGTTTTCCGTAATAAAAATCGGTACATGTTTGCGGCCGTTATGTACGGCGATGGTGAGGCCCACCATTTCCGGGACCACCATGGATGCGCGCGACCAGGTCTTGATGATGCCGCCTTGCTTGGTCTTCTGCGCCGCCTTGATTCGTTTCATCAGTTTCTCTTCGATGAAAGGCCCTTTTTTCAGTGATCTCGGCACGGTATTTCCTCCCCGCTGATGTCAGCGTTTCTTTTTCTTCTTGCGCGAAGTGACGATGAATTTGTTGCTGGCGCTGGCGCGGCGCGTTTTGCCGCCTTTGGCGGGCGTGCCCCAGGGAGAGCAGGGGTGGCGCCCGGACGTCTTGTTGCGGCCTTCGCCGCCGCCGTGCGGGTGGTCGCACGGGTTCATGACCGTGCCGCGCACCGTGGGGCGGATGCCGAGCCAGCGCGTGCGTCCGGCTTTGCCGATGCTCTGCAAACTGTGCTCTTCGTTGCCTACCTGGCCCATGGTGGCGCGGCAGGACTGGTGGATGAGGCGCACTTCGCCGCTGGGCATGCGCACGTGCGCATACTTGCCCTCTTTGGCGATGAGCTGGGCGAAGATGCCCGCGGACCTCGCGATTTTGCCGCCCCGGCCCGGGTTCAGTTCCACATTGCTGATGGTTGAACCAAGGGGGATGTCGCGCAGGGGCAGGCAGTTGCCTTCGGTCACGTCAATGCCCGGGCCGCTCTGGATGCGGTCGCCCACTTTCATATTTTTCGTGGCCAGCACATAGGCCTTGGTTCCGTCTGTGTAGTGAAGCAGGGCCAGGCGCGCGCTGCGGTTGGGGTCGTACTCGATGGCAACGACCTTGGCTTCCAGGCCGTCTTTGGCGCGCATGAAATCCACTTCGCGCAGGCGGCGTTTGTGCCCGCCGCCGCGGTGCCTGCATGTGACGCGGCCTGTGTTGTTGCGGCCCGCGTTCTGTTTTTTCTTGCGGGTGAGCGATTTTTCAGGCTTTTGCTTGGTGATATCGCTGCGATCCACCAGTTGCACAAACCGCTGCCCGGGTGTGGTTGGTTTGTATTTTTTGAGACTCATCTTTTTTGTCCCGCTTTCCTCGCTGTGCTGTTGTTACATGCCTTCAAAGAACTGGTCTATCTTCTGGCCCTTTTTCACGGTGATCGTGGCTTTTTTCCACGCGGGCGATTTGCCCACGTAGCGGCCGAAGTTTTTGCGTTTGGCGCGGTTGTTCTGGATGTTGATCTGCTCCACATCCACGTTGAAGATTTTTTCCACGGCGTTGCGCACATCGATCTTGGTGGCTTTGGCGGCGACCTTGAACGTGTACTTGCCTTTTTCGATGTTCATGTGCGACTTCTCGGTGATAACCGGAGTCACGATCACGTCTCGGATGTGCATGGCGTGTTACTCCCCCTGGGTTGCGGCGGCGGCGGACGGGTTGAGCAGAGCTTCTTCGTCCTCTTTACGCACCAGCAGCCAGTCATTGTTCAACAGGTCTTTGGCGTTAAGCTTGGTGCTGATGAGCGTGGTCACTTCCGGGATGTTGCGCGCGGATTTGACGATGGCGGCGGGTGTGTTGGCCGTGTAAACCAGCAGCACCTTTCCGTCCATGCTCTTGCCGGCCATGAATTTGATGAACGCCTTGGTGGACGGCGCATCCATGGCGATGGTGTCGGCGATGTAGCGGCCTTCGTCCTTTTTGGCCTGGATGAGGGCCTGGATGGCGGCGCGCCGCGCCTTTTTGTTCATCTTGAGGTCGTACACGTTGCGGCGTGAGCCGAACGCGCGACCGCCGCCCACCCACTGCACGGCCCGGATGCTGCCCTGGCGGGCTCGGCCCGTGCCTTTCTGGCGCCACGGCTTTACTCCGCCGCCGCGCACTTCGCCGCGGGTTTTCATCTTGGCGGTGCCGCGCCTGCGGTTGGTTTCCTGATAGTACAGCGCCTCAAGCACCAGATGTTTCGTGTTCTTTTCTTTGTCTTCGGCCATTGTGGTGAGCCCGTTCCTTAGAGGTTCTCAATAATTACGAGGCCGTCTCTTTTGCCGGGCACAGGGCCCATGACGGCGATGAGATTTTTCTCGGTGTCAATTTTCAGCACCTTGAGATTGCGAGTGGTCACATTGGCGTTGCCCATGTGGCCGGGCGAACGCTTGCCCTTGAACACGCGGGCTGCGTCTGTGGAGCCTGCGCTCATGGGTTTGCGGTGGACCTTTTCCGCACCGTGCGACGCGGGGGCGCCGTGAAAACCGTGGCGCTTCATGCCGCCGGCGAAGCCCGCGCCCTTGCTCTTGCCACGCACCTTGACCCGGACGTTCTCCTGGAAGATGTCGCCCACGCTCACGGTGTCGCCCACTTTATATTCTTCGGGCGTATCCGTGCGGAACTCTCTGACCGTGCGGAACAGACCTGTTCCGGACTTTTTGAAGTGTCCCTGCATGGGCTTGGTCACTTTGCGTTTGGGCTTATCATCAAAGCCCAGTTGCACAGCGGTATACCCGTCGGTTTCCTCGGTTTTCACCTGAGTCACCGTGCACGGGCCCACCAGAATAAGCGTGACCGGCGAGGACGTGCCGTCCTCGTTGAATATGCGTGTCATACCGACTTTTTTACCAATCAGTCCCGGGATCATTGCGAATCCCCTTCTTCAGCGTTTGATTTCGATTTCCACACCGGACGGCAGTTCGAGCTGTTTGAGAGCTTCGATGGTCGCGGGGGTGGGGCTCTCGATGTCGATGATCCTCTTGTGCGTGCGGATCTCGAAGTGTTCGCGCGACTTTTTGTCCACGTGGGGCGAGCGGAGCACACAATAGCGTCGCAAATCAACCGGCAGCGGGATGGGCCCCACGGCCACAGCGCCACTGTCCTTGACTGTGTCCACGATACGGTCCGCTGCCGCGTCCAGAATGGTGTGGTCGAACGATTTAAGCTTGATGCGCAGTTTCATGTTTGCCATTTCCTGCAATTTCCCCCATCGGGCCGGGCGCGCCCAGCCCAGATATTGTCACTCAAAGATCTCGGTGATGACTCCTGCGCCCACGGTGCGGCCGCCTTCGCGGATAGCGAAGCGCAGACCCTGCTCAATGGCCACCGGAGTGATGAGCGTGGCGACGATGTTCAACTCGTCGCCGGGCATAACCATTTCCACGCCTTCGGGCAGTTCGCAGTCGCCTGTCACGTCTGTGGTGCGCAGGTAGAACTGCGGGCGGTAGCCCTTGAAGAACGGGGTGTGGCGCCCGCCTTCTTCTTTTGTCAGAATATAGACTTTGCCCGCGAACTTGGTGTGCGGCTTCACGGTGTTGGGCTTGGCCAGAACCTGGCCGCGCTCCACTTCTTCTTTGCCGATGCCGCGCAGCAGGATGCCCACGTTGTCGCCGGCCTGCCCGCTGTCCAGCAGTTTGCGGAACATTTCCACGCCTGTGACCACGCTCTTGCGCGTGTCCACAAAGCCGATAATTTCCACATCTTCCTGTACTTTAATCATGCCGCGCTCGATGCGCCCGGTCACGACTGTGCCGCGGCCCGTGATGCTGAACACGTCTTCAATGGGCATGAGGAAGGGTTTGTCCGTATCGCGCACGGGCTCGGGAATGAAGCTGTCGCACGCATCCATCAGGTCGTGGATCTTGTCAACCCATTCGTCTTCGCCGCGGTTGAATTTTTCGCCTTCCATGGCCTTGAGCGCGCTGCCGCGGATGATGGGAATATCGTCTCCGGGGAATTCGTACTTGCTCAGAAGCTCGCGCAGCTCCATTTCAACCAGGTCCAGGAGTTCTTCGTCGTCCACCAGGTCGCATTTGTTCATGAACACCACGATGCTGGGCACGCCCACCTGGCGGGCCAGCAGGATGTGCTCACGCGTCTGGGGCATGGGGCCGTCATCTGCGCCCACCACCAGGATGGCGCCGTCCATCTGCGCCGCGCCCGTGATCATGTTCTTGATATAGTCGGCGTGGCCGGGGCAGTCCACGTGCGCATAGTGGCGCAGGTCGGATTCGTACTCCACGTGCGCTGTGGCGATTGTGATCCCCCGCGCTTTTTCTTCCGGCGCTTTGTCAATCTGGTCGAAGGCCATGTGCTTGGCCCGGCCCAGGTTGGCCAGAACTCGGGTGATCGCGCTGGTGAGCGTGGTCTTGCCGTGGTCCACGTGCCCGATCGTCCCAATATTTACGTGCGGTTTTTTGCGCTCGTATTTCTCTTTTGCCATGTCAACCTCCCGGTTGTTTCATGCCCCGGTTACAGGGCGGGTTTTCATGTTTATGCTATGCAGTCTTGCCGAGGAGAACGTCCTGCATATCCTCGGGGACTTCGCGGTATTCGGCGAATTCCATTGTGTACGTGGCGCGGCCCTGAGTGCGGGAGCGCAGATCCGTGGCGTAACCGAATAATTCGGAAAGCGGGATCATGGCGCGCACGACCTGCACATTGCCGCGGCCCGGTTCCATGCTTGTGGGCCTTCCCCTGCGCTGGTTGATATCGTTTATCACGTCACCCATGCAATTGTCGGGTGTCACGATTTCAACATTCATGATGGGTTCTTTGAGCATGGGCCGTGCTTTGTCCATGCCGTCGCGCACCGCGATGCTGGCAGCGATTCGGTAAGCCAGGGCGATGGAATCCTCTTCGTGAACCGAGCCGTCGACCAGAGTGACTTTGATGTCGATGACCGGGTACCCGGCCAGGGGGCCGCTGGTAAGGGATTCTTCCACGCCCGTGCGCGCTTCGGGCCAGTATTCGCGCGGCACACGCACGGTGCCCACTTTGGTTTCCCAGACAAAACCCGCACCCGGGTCCAAAGGTTCCATCTCCAGGACCACGTGGCCGTATTGGCCGCGTCCGCCTGTCTGGTGGATATATTTGCCTTCGCTGCGCGTTTTGCGCGTGATTGTTTCTTTGTAAGCGACCATGGGGCGGCCGACTTTGCCCTGCACCCCGAATTCGCGGAACAGGCGGTCCGTGATGATCTCCAGGTGCAGCTCGCCCATGCCCGAGATAATGGTCTGGCCCGTGTCTTCGTTAATGGATACCCGGAACGTGGGGTCTTCGCTGCCCAGGGTTTCCAGGGATTTGGCCATTTTTTCCATTTCCGCAACGCTTTTGGGTTCGATGGCCACGGAGATGACAGGTTCGGGGAAGGATATGTTTTCGAGAAGAATTTTTTTGTTTTCAGAGCACAGGGTGTCGCCGGTGGTGGTGATTTTGAGGCCCACCACAGCGCCGAGCTGGCCTGCGGACAGTTCTTCGAGTTGTTCGCGGTGGTTGGCGTGCATGCGCAGGATGCGCGTGACGCGTTCCTTGGTGTTCTTGTTGACGTTGAAAACCTTGGCGCCGCTCTTGATGCACCCGGAATATACGCGGATGTATGTGAGATGGCCCACATGCGGGTCGTGTGCGATTTTGAAGGCCAGGGCCGCAGTGTGTTCGCCGGCGTCGGCCTTGCGTTCCGTGGTTTCATCGGTTTTGGGGTCTATGCCCTGCACGGCAGGCACATCGAGCGGGGAGGGCAGGTAGGCCACGATGGCGTCCAGAAGTTTCTGCACGCCCTTGTTTTTAAGGGACGAGCCGCAGAGCACGGGCACGATCTTGTTACCGATGGTTGCTTTGCGAAGGGCCGTGTGAATCTGCTCTTCGGTGATGTCAGCGGTGGCATCGTTGAGGTATTTGTCAGCGATCCCATCGTCGACATCTGAGAGGGCCTCGAACAGGGTGGCGCGCATGTCTTCGAGTGTGGCGCGCAGGTGTTCGGGAACCGGGATTTGTTTAATCTTTGAACCTTCGTCATCGGCGTAGGTGAAGCCGGCCTGGCGGATGATATCCACGATGCCCGAGAAGGTGTCTTCGGCGCCGATGGGGAAATTCAAGACCACGGGGTTGGCGCCCAGGCGGGTGCGGATGCGGTCCAGGACGTGGAAGAAATCGGCGCCGGTGCGGTCCATCTTATTAATGAATGCGATGCGCGGGATGGTGTAGCGGTCGGCCTGGCGCCACACGGTTTCGCTCTGGGGCTGCACGCCGCCCACGGCGCAGAAGATGGCGACCATGCCGTCGAGCACGCGCAGGGAGCGTTCCACTTCCACGGTGAAGTCCACATGCCCGGGCGTGTCGATGATATTGATGGAGTGGCCGTTCCAGGTGCAGTACGTAGCCGCGGACGTGATGGTGATGCCGCGTTCCTGTTCCTGCTCCATCCAGTCCATCTGGGTGGTTCCATTATCCACTTCGCCCATGCGGTGCACACGGCCGGAGTAATAAAGGATGCGCTCGGTAGTCGTGGTCTTGCCGGCGTCTATGTGAGCCGCGATACCGATGTTGCGCGTAGTTGTCAGGTCGTCTTTTGTCATAACACGTAGCTCGTACTTACACACTAAAATCCCGCACGTGGCATTGGCTCGTGCGGGATTCGGATGGGTCCGCCCTTTTAGAAGCGATAATGTGAGAAAGCTTTGTTCGCCTCCGCCATTTTGTGTGTATCGCTTTTTTTCTTGATGGCGCCGCCCCGGTTTTCGGCGGCGTCGATGATTTCTTCACTGAGGCGTTCCGGGAAGGACGCGCCCTTGCGATCACGGGCATACTGCAGAAGCCAGTTGATGGCCAGGTTGCGGCCCTTGTCGTGCTGCAGTTCCACGGGCACCTGGTATGTGGCGCCGCCAACGCGGCGGGACTTGACCATCACGGACGGCGTGATGTTTTTGATGGCGCTCTGGAACACTTCGGGGCCCGGCTTGCCGGTTTTCTTTTCCACCAAGTCCAGGGCATCGTACATGAGCCGTTCAGCCAGGCTCTTTTTGCCTCTTTTAAGGATGACATTGATGGTGAGCCCCAGCACCGGGTCGTTGTACTTGGGGTCCACGGAGGACCTTTTGGGTTTTTTGTACTTTCGCCTCGGCATGTTATTCCGCTCACATTCCTTCAAAGTGTCCGGCCGTGTCGTTATTGGCAGGCCGGTTTCCCGTTTGTCGTCGAGATGTTAATCAGCGATAAGAAAACGAGGTGAAATCATTCCTTGGGGCGCCTGGTGCCGTACTTGGAACGGCTCTGGCGGCGGTTTTCAGTGCCTGCGGTGTCGAGCACGCCACGAACGATGTGGTAGCGCACGCCCGGGAGGTCTTTAACCCTGCCCCCGCGAATCAGCACAATGGAGTGCTCCTGCAGGTTGTGGCCGATGCCCGGGATGTAGGCGGTGACTTCGTACCCGTTGGTGAGGCGCACACGGGCGACTTTACGCAGCGCCGAGTTGGGCTTCTTGGGTGTCACAGTCCACACGCGGCGGCACACGCCGCGCTTTTGCGGGTTTTTCTGCAAGGCCACGGACTTGGACTTTTTCACTTGTTTCTTCCGCGGTTTTCTGACTAACTGATTGATGGTCGGCATTTTCTGACCGTACCCCAAACTAAAGTTTTTTTCTTAATTTTGTGCATTGTGCAAGGCAGCGCAAGACACAAACATTAAAGATAATAAAAAAAAGTGCTCATGTCAACGCAATCTTGATCTTTTTCGCTGCACGGCACGTTATAACTCTGTTTCCGGCTCAAAGTCAGCATCTTCATCGTCGGAACCGGCTGTTACATCAGCGGTTTCCGCTTCCATTGCGGGCGCTGCCTTTTTCGCAGTCGCTTTGCTTTCTTCCTCTTCTTCCAAGTCGTCCAATTCATCCAGCTCATCGAATTCGCCCAGATCGTCGGATTTCACCAGGCGCCCGTTCTCGTTGTACACATAGGTCTGGGAATCGGGTTTCACGGCGTTGAGAATGATATCCCGGTAAGCGGGCAGTCCTGTTCCGGCCGGGATGAGGTTGCCGATGATTACGTTTTCCTTGAGGCCCATGAGCGGGTCCACTTTGCCCTTGACTGCGGCGTCTGTGAGCACGCGCGTGGTTTCCTGGAAAGATGCGGCGGACAGGAAGCTGTTGGTGCTGAGCGAGCATTTGGTGATGCCGAGCAGCACGGACTTGCCTGTGCCCGGGCGTTTGCCCTGGGCGCGCATTTCGCGGTTGGCGCGGTCGAATTCGTAGCGGTCCACCAGCGAGTGCGGCAGGAATTCGGTGTCGCCGCTGGTCTCGATATTGATCTTCTTGATCATTTCGCGCACGATGACTTCCACGTGCTTCTCATTGGTGTCCACGCCCTGGCTCTTGTACACGGAGATGACTTCGCTCACCAGGTAGTCCTGGGTGCGGTCCAGGCCGAGCACGCGCAGCACATCGTGCGGGTTGAGGTACCCGTCGGTCATGGGCTGGCCCATTTCGATGCGGTCGCCGCTCTTGACCGTGATCATGGCGTCTGGCGGAACCTTGATGCGCTCGCTTTTGATTTCTTCGCTCTTGATTTTGGGAGTAATCACGAGTTCGCGGCCGGTTTCGGTGTTGACGATTTCCACCTTGCCGTCGACCTCGCTCATGATGGACAGGTTTTTGGGTTTGCGCGCCTCGAACAGTTCCTCGACGCGCGGCAGGCCCTGCGTGATGTCCGAGATGTCTTCGCCGGACACGCCGCCTGTGTGGAACGTGCGCATGGTGAGCTGGGTGCCGGGCTCGCCGATGGACTGGGCCGCGATGGTGCCCACGGCGTCGCCGATTTCGGCCAGCTTGCCTGTGGCGAAGTTGCGGCCGTAGCAGTTGGCGCACACGCCGTGGCGGGTCTGGCATTCGAGCACTGAGCGCACGCGCAGGGGCACGGCCAGCATGGAGTTTTTCATCAGGTCGAAATCATCTTCCTGAATCATGTCGCCTTTTTTCACGAACACCTCGCCGGTCACAGCGCTGAAGATGTCGTCGGCGGCCACGCGGCCGATGATTTTTTCTCCCAGCAGGCTTTGCCTGTGCCCGTCCATGCCCGCGAGGTTGATGGCCTCGAAGTCGATGACCGTGGTTTTGGTGTCCACGTGGGCGTCGATGATGCGGCCCCGGCGGTTGAAGTCGTAGTAAATCTTGCGCAGCTTGATCTTGCGGGTCTTGCCCTGCATGGCCATGGTGGGGAAGATATCCGCGGTCTTTTCCAGTTCCGCGGCTTTGGGCATGCGAATCTCGGGCGGTTTCTTTTTGGAGATTTTAAGGTCCTTGACCAGCAACTCGGCCACGATGGGCTTGATGCGGCCGTTCACGTACAGGTTTTCAATTTCCAGGGCTTTGGGCGTGCCGCAGTCGATTTCCTGGACGATGATGTCCTGGGCCACGTCCACGAGGCGGCGGGTCAGGTAGCCTGAGTCCGCGGTGCGCAGGGCCGTGTCGGCCAAACCCTTGCGTGCGCCGTGCGTGGAGATGAAGTATTCGAGTACGGTGAGGCCTTCGCGGAAGTTTGTCTTAATCGGGTAGTCGATGATGCGGCCCGTGGGGTCGCTCATCAGGCCGCGCATGCCGGCGAGCTGGCGAATCTGCTGCACCGAGCCGCGGGCGCCTGATTTGGCCATCATGAACACCGGGTTGAATTTATGCTTTTCAAATGCGGTGTCGAAGCTCTTGGTGATGGTTTCCGTGCTCTGGGTCCACAGTTCCACGCGCTTGCGGTAGCGTTCGTCGTGGGTGAGCTGGCCGCGGGCGAAGAAGTCGTCGATCTGTTTCTCGACTTTGTCGGCTTCGGCCAGGGTGGGGGCTTTGAGCGCGGGGATCTCGATGTCGGCGATGGAGATGGTGATGCCGGCCTTTGTGGAGTACTTGTATCCCAGGGTCTTGACGCCGTCCAGGGTGTCCACGGTGATCTGCTGGCCGAAGCGGCGCAGCACCTTGCCGATGATGCGCGACAGGCCTTTTTTGCTGATGGTTTCGTTGACGAAATCATATCCGTCGGGCAGGGCGTTGTTGAAGATCACGCGGCCCACGGTTGTGTCGATGAGTTCGCCTTCGAAGCGGAACTTGATTTTTGCGTGCAGGTCCACGAAGTCGAGTTCGTAGGCTTTGATGACCTCGTTGAAGTCGCCGAAGATTTTGCCTTCGCCCTTGGCGCCGTCTCGGTCCAGGGTCACATAGTATACGCCGAGCACGATGTCCTGTGACGGAGCCGTGATGGGGCGCCCGTCCGCGGGCAGAAGCAGGTTGTTGGTGCTCATCATGATGAGCCGGGCTTCGGCCTGGGCTTCCAGGGACAGGGGCACATGCACAGCCATCTGGTCGCCGTCGAAGTCCGCGTTGAATGCGGCGCACACGAGCGGGTGGATCTGGATGGCTTTGCCCTCGACCAGGATGGGCTGGAACGCCTGGATGCCCAGGCGGTGCAGGGTGGGCGCGCGGTTGAGCAGAACAGGGTGGTGGGCCGTGACTTCTTCGAGCACGTCCCACACCTCGGCGCTGGCGCGTTCCACGAGTTTTTTGGCGGCTTTGATGTTGGGGGTCAGGCCGCGGTTCCACAGTTCGTGCATCACGAACGGTTTGAACAGTTCCAGGGCCATCTGCTTGGGCAGGCCGCACTGGTGCAGCTTGAGGTTGGGCCCGCACACGATGACCGAGCGGCCCGAATAGTCCACGCGCTTGCCCAGCAGGTTCTGGCGGAAGCGGCCCTGCTTGCCCTTGAGCAGTTCGGACAGGCTCTTGAGGGGGCGCTTGTGGCTGCCCGTGAACACGCGGCCGCGGCGGCCGTTGTCGATGAGCGCGTCACACGCTTCCTGGAGCATGCGCTTTTCATTGCGGATGATGCTTTCCGGGGCCTTGATTTCGATAAGCTTGCGCAGGCGGTTGTTGCGGTTGATTACGCGCCGGTACAAGTCGTTGAGGTCGGATGATGCGAAGCGCCCGCCTTCGAGCTGCACCATGGGCCGGATATCCGGGGGCAGCACCGGGATCACATCGAGAATCATCCACTCGGGTTTGTTCTTGGATTTGCGGAACGCCTCCACCACGGTGAGGCGCTTGATGAGCTTGAGGCGTTTCTGCTTTTTGGACTCGCGGATCTCTTCGCGCAGTGTCTTTGACAGTTCATCCAGGGTCTCGCCGGCCAGCACGTCCTTGATTGCGGATGCGCCCATGTCCAGCTTGAACAGGTTGTTGATGGAGCTGTCGTTGAAGCACTCGGCCAGGTGCCGGGTGAGGTTCATGATCTTGTCGTACTCGCGCGGCACGTAGAAGTCGAGTTCGTAGATTTCTTCGAACATGCGGTCTTCTTCTTTGAATACGCGGCCGTCTGAGAACTTGTGGGCGCTGCCCAGGATGCCGGTTTGCAGGGTCTGCTTGACCGTCAGGGACTTGAGCAGATTCACGCCTTCGTCCAGGTAGATGGCGTTGTACACATCTTCGGCTTCCTGGAAGCGCTGGTTCAGAGAGCGGATGAGGGCCTGGGGAATGGACTTGTCCTGGAAACGGATGCCCAGGCGGATGCCCAGGCGGCGGCGGTCCAGGAACCCCTTGGTGATGCGCTCGATGAATGCTTCGTATTTAACCTTTTCATCCTGGATATAAGGAGTGAGTTCCTTGGCGTACAGGCGGGGCAGGTAGCCGAGCACGGCTTCCTCGCCCTCCATTTCCTTGACCACCGTGATAATCGGGTAGGTGGCGCCGCCGGATTTTGCGGTGTTGACCTTGAAGGTCACGTCCCCGTCCTCGGCGAAGCGGCCCTGAAGGCGCTTGAGGTTGGCCTGGATATCTTCGCGCTCGGGGCGCGAATAATCCACGTCGCAGACTTTGAGGTTCACGACCGCCGGCTCTTTTTTGCCGGTTTCCTCGTCCTCGTGCACCTCGAAGCGCGCGATATTCTCGGCGAACGTGGGCATGAGGCGTTTGATGTCCAGCTTCTCGCTCTCGATGCGGCTCAGAAGCCCGGCCACGCCGGCTTCTTCAACATTGGTGACCATGTAGTCGCCATAATAGAGAACGCGCTCGAGTTCCTTGACGGACACGCCGAGCAGATAGCTCATGCGGCTGGGCGTACCCTTGAAATACCAGATATGGCTTACGGGTGCGGCGAGCACGATGTGGCCCATGCGCTCGCGGCGCACCTTGCTCTGCGTGACTTCCACACCGCACGCTTCGCACTTGATGTTCTTGAACCGGATGCGCTTGTACTTGCCGCAGTGGCATTCCCAGTCCTTGACGGGTCCGAAGATTTTTTCACAGAACAGGCCGTCTTTTTCCGGCTTGAGCGTGCGGTAGTTGATGGTTTCGGGTTTCTTGACTTCGCCGTACGACCATTTCTTGATGATCTCGGGCGATGCCAGGCTGATACGGATTTTTTCGAGGTTCGATTTAGCCAAGAAAAGCCTCCCCTTGAATGTTTATGCGCGGCCGCGGCGCGGTGTTGCTGCGCCGGGTTACGAGTAAGACGGGCTGCTGATACCCAGGTCGTCCAGCAGAATGGATCCCACGGATTCGTCCTCTGCCTGGGGAGTGATCTTGCGTCCGGTGCCGGTGAGCAGCTCGATGTTGAGGGCGAGCGCCTGCAGCTCCTTGACGAGTACGTTGAAAGACTCGGGAATGCCCGGTTTCTGGATGTTTTCGTTTTTAACAATGGCCTCGTAGGTTTTCACGCGGCCGGTGATATCGTCGGACTTGATGGTGAGCAGTTCCTGCAGAGTCACGGCCGCGCCGTAAGCTTCCAGGGCCCAGACTTCCATTTCCCCGAAGCGCTGCCCGCCGAACTGGGCTTTGCCGCCCAGGGGCTGCTGCGTGACCAGGGCGTAGGAGCCCGTGCTGCGCGCGTGCATCTTGTCCTCAACCATGTGGTTGAGTTTGAGAATGTACACGATGCCGACCGTGACCTTGTTGTCGAACGGTTTGCCGGTTTTGCCGTCGATGAGCTTGACTTTGCCGTCTTCGGGCAGGCCGGCTTCCTTGATTTTGCCAAGGATTTCTTCCTCTGTAGCACCTTCAAAAATGGGGCTGTCCAGGTAGATGTTCAGCTTTTTGGCGGCCCAGCCCAGGTGGGTTTCCAGAACCTGCCCCAGGTTCATGCGCGAGGGCACGCCCAGGGGGTTGAGGATGATGTCCACGGGAGAGCCGTCTTCGAGGTAAGGCATATCCTCTTCGGGCACGATGCGCGAGATAACGCCCTTGTTGCCGTGGCGCCCGGCCAGCTTGTCGCCCACCATGAGGCGGCGGCGCTGGGCCACCATCACGCGCACGCTGCGGTTCTTGCCGGGTGCGAAATCGTCGCCGGCCTCGCGGTTGAAGTCCGTGACCCCGATGACCGCGCCCTTGCCGCCGTGCGGCACCTTAAGAGAGGTATTGCGCACGTCGCGCGCCTTTTCGCCGAAGATGGCGCGCAGCAGGCGCTCTTCAGCCGTGGGCTCGGTTTCGCCCTTGGGGATAACCTTGCCGATGAGCACATCGCCGGCCTTGACTTCGGTGCCGATTTTCACAATGGCGTTTTCGTCGAGGTTCTCGAGAACCTCTTCGTTCACGTTCGGAATATCGCGGGTGATTTCCTCGGGGCCCAGCTTGGTTTCGCGGGCCTCGCACTCGTATTTTTCAATGAAGATGCTGGTGAAGGCGTCATCCTTGAGCAGCTTTTCGCTGACGATGATGGCGTCCTCATAGTTGTAGCCTTCCCACGGCATGAAGGCGACCATGAGATTGCGGCCCAGGGCCAGGCGGCCGTTTTCACAGTTGGGCCCGTCGGCCAGAACCGCGCCTTCGGCCACTTCCTGGTCCAGGCGCACGCGCGGGTGGAACGTGATGCACGTGCTCTGGTTGGAGCGGGAGAATTTGATGAGCTTGTATTCGTCGGTTTCGCGCTTGCCGGCCACTTCCACAATCACGCGCTGGGAATCCACATATTTGATGGTCCCGGCGCGCTTGGCCACGACCACGGCGTTGGAGTCCACGGCCACCTTGTATTCGATGCCCGTGCCCACGTACGGGGCGTCCGAGGTGAGCAGGGGCACGGCCTGGCGCTGCATGTTCGAACCCATGAGGGCGCGGTTGGCGTCGTCGTGCTCCAGGAACGGAATCAGGGACGTGGTGACCGACACGATCTGCTTGGGGCTCACGTCCATATAGTCAACGTCTTTGGGGTTGGCGCGCTCGATGCGGTCGCGGTGGCGGGTGGCCACTTTGTCGCGGGCGAAGCGGCCCTTGCTGTCCAGGGGCGCATTGGCCTGGGCCACAACATAGCGTTCCTCGCGGGCTGCGGTGAGGTACTCGACCTCGTCGCTGACCACGCCCTTTTTCACCTTGCGGTAGGGGGCCATGAGGAACCCGAACTTGTCCACCTTGCCGTACGTGGCCAGGGAACCGATGAGGCCGATGTTGGGGCCTTCAGGGGATTCGATGGGGCAGATGCGGCCGTAGTGGCTGTGGTGCACGTCGCGCACCTCAAAGCCGGCGCGCTCGCGTGTGAGGCCGCCCGGGCCCATGGCGCTGAGCTTGCGTTTGTGGGTGAGGGCGCTGAGCGGGTTGGTCTGGTCCATGAACTGGCTCAGCGGGCTGGACCCGTAGAATTCATTGATAGCGGCGATCAGAGGCCGCGGGTTAATCAGGGACTGGGGCGTGGCGATGACCGCGTCGTACTGGATCATGCGGTCGCGGATGGTTTTTTCCATCATGCCCAGGGCGCCGCGCAAGCGGTTGAGCAGCAGCTCGCCCACGCAACGCACGCGGCGGTTGCCCAGGTGGTCGATGTCGTCCGCGCCCGGCTCACTGCCGTTGATTTCCACGAACTCGTCGAAGAACTTCTGTTCGCCCTCGGTGAGGATTTCCTCGAAGTAACGCTCGCGGGCCATTTCGCGCTTGCCCTGCAGGCGCAGGGCCAGCAGATAGCGGATGGACTCCAGGAAGTCCTGGCGGGTGAGCGCCAGGCGGGACTGGGCAATATCCACGTTGAGTTTTTCGTTGATTTTATAGCGGCCCACCTCGGACAGGTCGTACTTGCTGGGCTGGAAGAAACGGCTGTCCAGCAGGCGTTCGGACTGCTCCACAGTGGGAATATCGCCGGGCCGCAGTTTTTTGTAGATGTCGAGCAGGGCCTGCTCCCGGGTGAGGGTCTGTTCTTTTTCCAGGGTGATGAGGATGGAGTCTTCAATGTAGAAAGGCTTGCAGTTCTCGGTCACGTTAATGGTCTTGAGGCCGAGTTTCAGGATGCCTTCCACGTTGTCTTCGGTAATCAGGGTTCCGGCCTTGATGGCGCCGCCGCGCGGGCCCGCTTCCTCAAGATCCTCGGACAGGGTGAAGCCGAGCAGCTTGTCCGCATTGGGGTCGGTGATGGCGATGGGGTCGGCCAGGAACACGCGGCGTTCCTTGCGGTCGAAGTCAAAGCCGATGGCGCGCAGGAACGTGGTGATGGGAATCTTGCGGGTCTTGTCGATGCGGATATAAGCCTGGCCCTTGATGTCGAATTCGAACTCGACCCAGGCGCCGCGGTTGGGGATGATTTTGCCGGTGAAGAAATTGATGCCCGACACATCCTTGGGCGCATTGAAATAAACGCCCGGGGAGCGGATGAGCTGGCTGAGCACCACGCGCTCGGCGCCGTTGAAAACGAACGTGCCGTAGTCGGTCATGATGGGGAACTCGCACAGATAAACGTCCTGCTCCTTGATTTCCCCGGTTTTGCGATTGATGAGCCGTGCGCGCACGCTCAGAGAGCCTTCATAGGTTTTCTCGCGCACCTTGCACTCTTCGGGGTCGTACTTGGCTTGGCCGTATGTCAGGTCAAGGAACTCAAGGATGAGCCCTTCTTCGGCCGTGGACACAAGCGATTCTATGGGTGAAATGCTGCGGAACAGGTTCAGCAGCCCTTCTTTGCGGACCCATTCGTAGGATTCGGTCTGAATTTCGATCAGATTCGGCAGGTCGCGAACAGCTCCCAGCTTGCCGAAACTGTGGTTCCCCAGGTTTTTCAGGCGGGGATTGCTTGTTTTCGCCATGAGCACACCTCTCCGGAGTAATGGCAGAAAAAAGGCGAATCCGGACTTATTCTATAAGGTGAAATTCGTCCGGAAAAGCTTTTTACCAAAAGCAAAAGAGGAGGACCCGATAGAATCAAGTCCCCGCCCTTTGCGCTGTGGTTTTTTTCGCTTATTTGAGTTCGACTGCGGCACCGGACTCCTCCAAGGTGGCCTTGACTTTTTCGGCCTCGTCCTTGGAAATGCCTTCTTTGACCGCAACCGGGGCGCTTTCCACCAGAGCCTTGGCCTCTTTGAGACCCAGATCCGTTACCTGGCGCACAGCCTTGATCACCGCGATTTTCTTGTCGCCGGCGCTCGTGAGCATAACGTCAAACTCTGTTTTTTCTTCTTCTTCGGCGGCAGCAGCGCCGGGCATAGCGGCCATAGCGGGCATGGCGGCCATGGCTGTAACACCGAATTCCTCTTCGAGCTTGTCGGCCAGTTCCTTGATTTCCATAACTGTTGAATCTTTGATGGCCGTGAAGACCTCTTCGACGTTCATTGTATATCCTCCTTCCGCTTGCTGATGCAAACGTATTATTTGCGAGATAGAACGGTGCGCCGGCGGAGCCCGCCGCGCAATCCGTGATTAACCTTTTTCCTGCTTGTCGGCAACCGCCTTGAGCACCATGACCAGATTGGTCTGCGGCGCGGTGAGGCAGTGGTGCAGCTTGTTCATGGGCGCTTTGAGCGAGCCGATGAGGCGGGCGATGAGCATGTCCTTGCTGCCGATGGACGCCAGTTCCTTGACTCCGTTCGCGTCCACATAGTGTTTCTCAAAGAAAGCGGCTTTGATGGACACGCGCTTGTCGTCTTTGGCCGTATCCGCCATGAGCTTGCACGCCACCAGCGGCTTTTCGGGTGAAAACGCCAGGGCCGTGTGCCCGTTGAGATGCTCGCCCAATTGCTTGAACACCGCGTTGTCCGGGTCGATCTCCGTCATGGCGCGGCGCACCAGCGTGTTCTTGTACACCTTGAGGCGCACGGTTTCCGGGCGCAGCTTGTCGCGCAGGGCCGTGAGTTCGGCCACGCGCATTTTCTCGAACGACGTGAGCAGCACGATTTCACTGCTGTCGAACAGTTCCTTGATTTCTGATACCAGTTGTTTCTTTTCGCTCAACGGAAGGGCCATGGTCAAGCAGCTCCTTGCAATATAGTGTGGCGCCCGGTTACTTGGTTGCGGCGGACAGGTTGACCCTGATCCCGGGGCCCTGGGTGGCGCTGACGGATGCGCTGCGCATGTACAAGCCTTTGGATGCGGCGGGCTTTACACGAAGCAGGGTGCGGTAAAACTCCAGGTAATTTTCGAGCAGTTTTTCCACTTCGAACGAGATTCTGCCAACGGGGATGGCCACGTTGCCAAACTGGTCGTTGCGGTATTCCACTTTACCTTTTTTAAAGTCTTCAACCGTGGTCTTGACATCAAAAGTCACGGTGCCGGTCTTGGGGTTGGGCATGAGGCCGCGGGGCCCGAGGATCTTGCCCAGGGGGCCGACGACTTTCATCATGTCGGGCGTGGCCACGGCCACATCGAACCCGGTCCAGCCGCCCTTGATGCGTTCGGCCAGATCGTCTCCGCCCACTTCATCGGCGCCCCCGGCCTTGGCTTCCTCGGCCTTGTCGCCCAAGGCGAACACAATCACGGACGGGGTTTTGCCCGTGCCGTGGGGCAGGGAGAAGGTGCCGCGCACATTCTGGTCCGGCTTGCGCGGGTCGATGCCCAGCCGGATCACGGCTTCCACAGTCTCGTCGAACTTCATGGGAACGTCGGTACAGGCCTTTTTCAATATTGTGAAAGCCTCCTCCGGCGAAAACGGGCCGGGGGCCGTGATGCTGGCGTAACGTTCTTTGAGTTTTTTTGTTTTTACTGGCATGGCGAAAAAAGGCTCCTTTGCCGGGCTGCCCGTGCGGGCGTTTACTGGACGTCCACACCCATGCTGCGGCACGTTCCGGCGATAATTTCCATGGCGGCCTCGATATCATTGGCATTGAGGTCCGGCATTTTAACTTCAGCAATTTTCTTGAGTTGCGCCCTGCTGATCGTGGCGACCTTGGTCGTCAGCGGGTTGTCTGATCCCTTGGGAATGTTGAGTTCCTTTTTAATCAGGTCGGACGCGGGCGGGGTTTTGGTGATGAACTTGAAGGTGCGGTCTGCAAACACCGTGATTTCCACGGGAATGATGGAACCCGCCTGTTCCTTGGTCTTTTCATTATACTGCTTGCAGAATTCCATGATGTTGACGCCGTGCTGGCCCAGGGCCGGCCCTACGGGGGGCGCGGGGTTTGCTTTGCCGGCGTGCAGTTGCAGCTTAATCAGTCCGATAACTTTCTTGGCCATTTTCGATGCCTCTTTTTTCCAACTTTATCCTGTGCATGCCGAGCGGCGTCTGCGCACAATGGCGCGTGCTCCGCGGCGTCCGCAACGGGTTCGTGTTAAATTTTTTCTATCTGGTCGAACTCCAGCTCGACGGGGGTGTCTCGTCCGAAGAGGGACAACAGGACCACGACTTTCTCCCGGTTCAGATCCACTTCCTTGATTACGCCCGTGTAATCCGCAAACGGGCCAAACAACACGCGCACCCCTTCGCCGTCCTCGAAATTCACTGACAGGCGCGGCGCTTCCAGGCCCATGCGCTTGAGAATGAAGTTCACTTCGTGTTCGCTGAGCGGGGTGGGCCGGCTGCCGTCGCCGATAAAGCCCGTCACACCAGCCGTGTTGCGTACGATATACCAGGTCTCGTCGTTGAGATCCATTTTTACGAAGATATATCCCTTGAAAATCTTTTTCTGAACGACCTTGCGCTGGCTGCCCTTGATTTCCACGCGTTCTTCGGTGGGCACCAGAACCTGCTCGATTTTTTCGTGCAGATTGTACGCAGTGATCTGCTTCTCAAGGTTGGTTTTAACCTTGTTTTCGTGTCCCGAATACGTATGCACTACGTACCATCGGCTCGCCATAATGTCACGACCTTTTACAGAGCGTTGAATGCGTTGTAAAGACTTCGCAGAATAATGTCCGCCAAACCCATATATACGGTGAGCACCAGGGTGATCACCAGCACAGTGGCCGTGGACTGAATTAACACTTCGCGGCTGGGCCAGACGATCTTCTTCATCTCCTGGGCCACTTCCACGAAGAATTGCCTCGTGTTGGTCACGAGGTTCATTTTCTGCACTTTATCTTTCGCGACTGCCATGCTGCATATCTCCAGGCTTGTCGGTCGGTTTCTGCAGGCCAGGCAGGACTCGAACCTGCAACACCCGGATTTGGAGTCCGGTGCTCTACCAATTGGAGCTACTGGCCTTTATATACGTCATCATGCCGGACGCATGCCCGGCGCCGACTTCTCACTCAGGGGTTTTGCCGGAACCCGTTACTTGCCCTCTTTGTGCGGGGTGTGCTTGCGGCATTTTTTGCAATACTTCTTAAGCTCAACACGACCGGTCGTGTTGGTCTTGCTCTTGCTTGTTATGTAATTTTTGCTTTTGCACTCGGTGCATTGCATTGTGATGTGTATGCGCATGACACGTTACTCCAAGGTCAAAATTATATACTATACGCCGGCTCGGAATAAGTCAACAGCATCGTGACTTTATTCAAAGATCTCGGTGATGACTCCTGCGCCCACGGTGCGGCCGCCTTCGCGGATAGCGAAGCGCAGACCCTGCTCAATGGCCACCGGAGTGATGAG
>Ga0351859_1042_pt1 | contig 30204 bp, 28 predicted proteins | sample BONcelFGM3001D11_FD_206789 | JGI IMG/M metagenome (GOLD analysis project Ga0351859, IMG submission 206789) | Enriched cells from coal bed in the Powder River Basin, Montana, United States - BONCAT cells FGM rep2 HSBNCT.FGM.300.1.D11 ... | reverse complement strand
CTGCAGGAGGAAACGATATTGGTTTTGAAAACACATTTGCCAGAAATGTGGAAGGACTTGGTTCTGAGGGTGATATTTTTTGGGCGATTAGTACAAGCGGTAATTCGGAAAATTTAATCCGTGCTATCAGCATGGCAAAGAAGAAGAAAATGAAGGTCGTTAGTTTCCTCGGTAATGGGGGTGGAAAAATGAAAGATATCAGCGATGTTTCTATTATTGTACCCGCAAATGGTACCGCCCGGGTTCAGGAGGGACACATTACAATTGCTCATATTATCTGTCATTTGGTTGAAAGAAGTTTATATTAAGAAATGAAGAGTTCTTTGTATTCAACGAAGGATTTTTAAAATGAATATTCGGATGCCTGCCCTGTGCGGGCATTTATTTTATCAAGTTTTCATCCGCTAATTATTATGAAAGAAAAAATCATCAACGGGTTCATTGAGTTTATCCAAAAGAAAAAGCTGATAAAGAAAAACGATAGAATTTTAGCCGGTGTTTCGGGCGGGGTGGATTCTGTAGTTATGCTTTCTTTGCTTATGGAAATCAGAAAACGGTATTCGTTGAATATTGCTGTTGCCCACGTTAATTACGGATTAAGAGGTGAGGATTCGGATAGGGATCAAAAACTTGTTGAAGACATTTGCAGGAAAAATGAAATTCCAATTTATATTCATATTGCAAAGAGAAAATCAGTTTTGCAAAACCGGTCGGTGCAGATTAAAGCCAGAGAAGTGAGATACAAATTTTACGGGAAAATTTGTAAGGATGAGAACTATAACAAAATTGCCATAGCCCATAATGCAAATGACAACGCGGAAACTGTGTTGTTCAATCTTTTCCGTGGTACAGGGATTGATGGGATCAAAGGTATTCCTGTTAGTCGGGAGAACATTATTCGTCCGATCCTTTTCTTGAAGAGGGAAGAAATTCTCGCCTATGCTAAACAAAACCATGTTAGGTTTAGACATGACAAGTCAAACTTTAGCGATAAATACAGCAGGAATTTTATTAGATTAAAAATATTACCTCAAGCAGTAAATCGTATAAATCCCAAAGCCCTGGAAAATATCAATCATTTTTCTGAGATTTTGTCCGATTTTTCGGATTTTACAGAGAAGTATGTCAAAAGCGCAGTCAAGTCTGCCTGCATAATAAAAAGCACGTCTGAATTTTCTCTTGATATTAAAAAATTAAATAATTACATTAGTTTTATTAGAGAAAAAGTGATTATCAACTGTTACAGGAATTTCTTTAATACTTCTTTATCTCGTGATAAAGTTTTAAAAATATTGGATTTGATTGACTCTCAAACAGGACGGATGATTTCACTAAGCAAGGATGTAACTCTGTGGAAAGAGAGAGATTCCATTGTTTTTAGGAAAAAACGACGTGAATTGAGCAGAAAAGATATCCATGAACCTGGTTTTGATGAATCGGTCAGGATTGATGATCAAATTATTTCTGTTTCTTGTACTGATAAATTTGAGCTCAATACAAACAGCTTGGTAGAGTACATTGATAAAGACCAGGTTTTCGGAAAGTTTCTTCTAAGGCGCTGGAAACCCGGAGACTATTTTTACCCTTTGGGAATGAAAGGGAAAAAAAAAGTCAGTGACTTTTTAACTGATCTTAAATTTAGCAGCTCATTGAAAAGTTCAGTGTTAGTACTTGAAAATAACGGAAAGATAATTTGGCTTGCAGGCCTAAGGCTGGATGATAGATTTAAATGCACCAAGAAAACAAAAAATATTTTAAAATTAGAAATAAAAAGGAACTTATAGTTGGAACCGATAACGATCAATGGGGATAAATTTGTTGTTTACATCCCTGAAGCGGAAATAAAAAAGAGGATTTTGGAACTTTCAGAAAGAATTAATCAGGATTACAAGGATAAGCTGCCAATATTTATTGGGGTTTTAAATGGATCCTTCATTTTTTTATCAGATCTTATCAGAGAAATCACAATTGATTGCGAGATTGATTTTTTGAAGCTTTCCAGCTACGGGGATAGAAAAATTTCGACCGGAAATGTCAGGCTTTTGAAAGATTTGAATTGTCAAATTGAAGGCCGGCATATTATTATAGTTGAGGATATTGTTGATTCAGGTCTCTCAATAAACTATATGAAAGAATTAATAGACGTGCACCATCCGGAATCTTTAAGGGTGGTAACTTTGTTACATAAAGAAAGGGACGTAAAGCTGAACATTAATTTGGATTATGTTGGTTTTAAGATTCCCGATAAATTTGTTATTGGATATGGTTTAGATTACGCTCAAAAAGCGCGGAATTTAAAATCTATCTATATTATTCAATAAAGGATTGAAAAGGAGTGTTGTTTAAAAATATGACTTCATTTTTTTCTGAAAATGAGAAACCGGATAATAACGATAATCAGCAAAAAAAGTTAAAAAACGGTTCGTCAAAGATGCCGAAAAGAAGAAATCCCATTCCATCAAGAAATGATGATGACATGAATTGGAATCGGATTCTAAAAGTTATTTTGGGATGGTCAGCAATTATTATGGCTGTATTTTTCATAATGACCTTCTTAAGAGGTTCGGAAGGAACGGAATATCAAATTACGTATCCTCAATATGAAGCTTTGCTTAATAGTAACAAAATCGGCAAAGCCGCCGTAAAAAAATCGGATTTTAATAATGTGGAATTCCACGGTGTATTAAAACAGCCTGAATACCTAAAGGTAGAAGCCAAAGATGTTAAAGTTGAGAAATTTGTCATTTTGCTTCCCTATATCGATGCCGACATGGTTAAATCCTGGACAGATAGGACTATCTCGTTCACGGTTGAGAAAGATGATAATCTTTGGCTCAATGCTTTGATAAATATGCTTCCATGGCTTTTGTTGATTGGAGTATGGTTTGTCTTTATGCGCAGGATGCAATCGGGAGGTAATAAGGGTATTTTTACATTCGGAAAGAGCCGCGCAAAACTTATGAGCGATGGACATGGAAAAGTTACGTTTGCAGATGTTGCCGGTGTCGATGAGGCAAAGGTTGAACTGCAGGAAGTTATCGAATTTTTAAAGGAGCCGGGAAAATTTCAAAAACTTGGTGGAAAGATTCCTCGCGGAGTTCTATTGTTGGGTCCTCCGGGAACCGGAAAAACATTACTTGCCCGGGCAGTATCGGGTGAAGCCGGTGTGCCTTTCTTCTCGATCAGCGGCGCTGATTTTGTTGAAATGTTTGTGGGTGTTGGAGCTTCAAGGGTAAGAGACCTATTTGATCAGGGAAAGAAAAATGCGCCATGCATTGTTTTTATAGATGAGATTGATGCCGTTGGAAGGCATCGCGGCGCCGGTTTAGGCGGAGGCCATGATGAGAGAGAACAGACTTTAAATCAGCTTTTAGTTGAGATGGATGGTTTTGAGCAGAACATGGGAGTAATCATCATTGCTGCCACAAACAGACCGGACGTTCTTGATCCGGCATTATTGAGACCGGGAAGATTTGACCGTCAGATAGTTGTAGATAGACCGGATGTAAGGGGACGCGAGGGAATTCTTAAAGTACACACTAAAAAAATTCCTCTCTCTTCGGATGTTGATGTTTCCGTACTGGCAAAAGGATCCCCGGGATTAGCAGGAGCAGAATTAGCAAATCTTGTTAATGAAGCGGCTCTTTTGGCTGCGAGAAAAAATAAATCTAAAGTTTCCATGGCTGATTTTGAGGAAGCTAAAGATAAAGTAATGATGGGTGTTGAAAGAAAAAGCCTTATCATATCAGATAAAGAGAAGAAAATAACCGCCTATCATGAATCAGGTCATGTTCTTGTCGCGAAAATGATTCCTGAAGCAGATCCTGTACACAAGGTAACAATCATACCTCGAGGACGTGCTCTTGGTGTTACAACCTATTTACCGATTGATGAGAAGCATACCTACTCAAAGGATTACCTTGAGGCAATGATTGCTTATGCTCTTGGCGGAAGAGTTGCCGAGAAGGTGATTTTTAATCAGCTTACCACCGGGGCAGGTAACGATATTGAAAGATCGACGGCTATAGCCAGAAAGATGGTTTGTGAGTGGGGAATGAGTGAAAAACTTGGTCCGCTTACATATGGAGCAAAAGAAGAAGAAATATTTCTTGGCCGTGAAATAAGACGTCATAAAGATTATAGCGAAAAAATTGCTATCGATATTGATGAAGAAGTGAAGTCGATAGTCAATTCTGCATTAATAAGGGCTGAAAATATTTTAAAAGAGCATATTGATGTCCTCCATAGGCTTGCCGACGCCCTCCTTGAAAGGGAAATTCTTGACAGCGAGGAAATTGATATGCTTATTAAAGGAGAAAATCTTCCTCCGGTTAATAACAAAAAGGAAGAAATAAATCCTGTAACCGATAAAATAGATCTGTCATCGCGGGCTGATGAAATAAGAAAGGCCGTTGAAGAAATCAAAAAAGCGGATGAACAGAATTTATCAAGTGACACAGAAAAACAAAATTGAGTGAGTTGATTATTGAAAGATTTTAGTCCGGACACTCCAAAAGTTGGATTTCAAAAAGAACTTATCAGAAAGGGAATACATTTGTTTTCCCTTTCTATCCCTATAGTATATTATTACATGTCAAAAGAAATCGCTTTGGCGATATTAGTTCCAATCACTCTGGCTTCCATAATTTTAGATTTTCTAAGATATTATTCAAAGACGGTTGCGACTGTATTTTATAAAATTCTTGGTCAAATCCTCCGTAAACATGAAACGGGTGGAAAGAAGACACTAAATGGCGGTACATATGTTCTGATATCTGCAGCTGTATGCGTTTTTCTTTTTCCAAAAGTTTTAGTAATAATGAGTTTTTCTATATTGATTATTTCCGATATATTGGCAGCCTTGGTTGGTATGAGCATTGGAAAGATAAAAATAAACGGCAAGACACTTGAAGGAAGCCTTGCTTTCTTTTTCAGCGCAATTATAGTTATTCTTGTTACTCCGAAAATAACATACAGTTTTACTGAATATCTTATAGGTATTGCCGGCGCTTTAATTGGTACTTTAGCTGAACTCTATTCATTCAATCTTCTCGATGATAACTTTGCAATTCCGGTTTCTATAAGCGGAGCTATGTGGCTAATGTATTGGCTCATTTTACCGGAGGTTAACATTTATGCTTTGGAATTATTAAAATAGAATAATAGGTCTTTACCTGTTTGTTCTTAGAATTAGGGATAAACTTGATTATATCCAAAATTATTCTTAATATGTACGAGTAGTTTACAATATAGTTTAGATTCTGCGGCAATCTATTTTTTTAATTTGTATCTTTTTATTTATAAATATTCTTCTTCTAATAATGATTTAAATGGGAGAAACCTATATGAAGATTTTTAAATTCCTCTTAACATCAATTTTTTGTCCTTTATTTTTTTTGATGGCGCAGCCAAAAACTTCAGATGACGCCTTGGGAACAAGGAAATATGATGAATTTCAAAAACCGGCTTTCTGCGGTACTTCTTGTCATATTGATTTTTACAGGCAATGGCAGCAGGCAATGATGTCTCAGGCTTATACCCATCATTGGGATGAGATTGAATATTTTAAGCTGGCTGTTCCACATGCTGAAAAAGATAAGATGGTTGAGGGTGTAAAAGCCGGCTGTAATGGCTGCCATGCTCCTATATCGTTTTTAGCAGGCGATGTTCCTCCTCCGAAGCCTGAAAAAAACAGCAGAGCAAATGAATCCGTTTCTTGTGAAGTTTGTCATTCCATAACCGGACATAGCGGCGATACGCCATTCAATTTTAATTACATCATCAATCCCGGGAAAACCAAATATGGTAACAGAGGTGGTAACAATTCACCCGAGCATGATTTGGAAAAGAACGATTTTCTTGGAACCGCTGAGTTTTGCGGAACCTGCCATAATGAAAAATCTCCTTACGGTATTTGGGTAAAATCCACCCATCTGGAATGGAAAGAGGGTCCATATTCAAAAGAAGGTATAAAATGTCATACTTGTCACATGACTTACGCAGAAGGGAAGAGGGCTTCGATGGGAAACAGTTACAAGGATACCCGTCAACATCTTTTTCATGGCGCGCATGATCCCGGAAAAGTAAAAGGAACTATTGAACTCCGGATTCATCCGGATATTAAAGAAGTAGAACCGGGAGAGAAGGTAAAATTTACAGTAGCGCTTTTTAACCAGAAAACAGGGCATAAGTTTCCAAGCGGCTCCGTTGAAGACCGTATCGTATGGATGCATGTTGAGGCGGTAGATTCGAAAGGCAAAATATATCATATTCCTGTTGATAAAAAGGGATTTGAGGGAGAGGAGTATACTATTGGATCTGATGTCTTGGCTTACCAGGATATGGGAATAGCTCTTGATATCCCTGACTTCAAGGGTGTTCAAAGAGATGGAATTCCGTTGGGAGACCGGATATTTAGAATGCCATATTTTGACCCTCAGGGAAGGGTTACGATACAGCAGTGGAACACCAAATCATTGGGTGTAGATTACAGGATCGGACCAAGGGAAACGAAGTTGGAAACTCTGACTTTTAATGTGCCTGATAATTGCTCACCGGGAAAACTAAAGGTGATTGCAGTATTAAACTATCAAAAACTTGTCAAACCGGTTGCTGATTTTCTGGAAGTGCCGGATGACGAAGAAGAAATAATTAAAGTAAATGAACATACAACTGAAATCACAATTTTACCATAGGTGTAATATGAAAAAAACTCTCTTATTCCTATTTTTAATGATTCTGATATTGCCTCTTGAGGCGCTATCATTTCCTGCATTTGCCCGCAAATATTCTATGACCTGTAAAACTTGTCACTCGCCCTTTCCAAGGCTAAAACCCTACGGTGATGATTTTGCCGGGAATGGTTTTAAATTAGATGATAAGGATGCTCCCAGATATTACATGGAGACCGGTGATGATGAATTAAGTCTCATAAGGGATATACCGCTCGCTTTAAGATTCGATGGTTACATAAATTATAACACCTCAAATTCGAAATCCCTGGATTTTGCGTCTCCATATGTTTTAAAAATTCTTTCAGGCGGCGAGCTTACAAAAGATGTGGCCTATTATTTCTATTTCTTCTTTAGTGAACGAGGAGAAGTTGCCGGTGTTGAAGACGCATTCGTTATGTTTAACAATCTGTTTGGAACAGAATTAGATTTATATGTGGGTCAATTTCAAGTTTCAGATCCTCTGTTTAAAAGGGAAATGAGATTATCGTTTGAAGATTATCACATCTACAAAACCAAACCGGGTTTTTCAAATGCTGATTTAGCCTATGACCGCGGTATTATGCTTACATACGGATTACCGACCGGAACTGATATAACACTTGAGATACTTAACGGAAGCGGAATCGGCTCAGCTAATTCTGCTAGATTATTTGATAATGATAAAAACAAAAATTTTATGGGCAGGGTGTCTCAGGATATAGGTGAATACTTCCGGATTGGTGGTTTCGCATACTTCGGAACAGAGCGGTTTAACAGCATAGATAATAAAACTCAGATGTTTGGTCCTGATTTTTCCTTCACAACCGAGAAAATTGAACTGAATTTCCAGTACGTAACCAGAAAAGATGATAATCCGATTTTTACGACTTTTAATAAAGAGGAGATCAATACAGACGGAATAATGGCGGAATTGATCTATATGCCGAAAGGTGAAGAGAGTAAATGGTATAGTGTTGCTCTCTTCAATATGGTGGATTCCGAACAGAATAACCTTGATTACAAATCTTATTCCCTGAATATCGGTCATATGCTGAGAAGGAACATAAGACTTGTCGGCGAATATTCATATATTGACACACCTTCAAAAAAATACGGAAGATTTGGAGTTGGTATAGTATCTGCTTTTTAGATGAAAACAAAATGCCTCAGAAGTATGTATTTGATTATTAAAGATATAAAAAATACTTCTGAGGCATTTTTTTCTTGACTAAGTCCTCACAGTTTCGTAATTTGCAATTGCGGGAACAAATTGCGAGATTTTTATGATTCACACAAAAGTGTTAGTATCTTTTACTTCTGATTCAGAAGGATCAGTGCTTGATTTATTTCCAACAGGAAGGTATAAATCTTTATTCAACAAATCATTCCTAGAGAGCATCTTATGTTCACATTTGAACGAAAAAAAATTCAAGAAAATTCTAAAACAAATTAATCATGTTCACTTAAAAATAGTTAGAATCCTCTTTCCTCTTGATGATATAAATATATTTTCGTATCTGTGCGGGATGAAGGTTGAAGGAACGTTTTTCTTTACCCTTACTTTTAATAATAAAGTATTAATACCGCTTTTTTATGAGGAGCTGGAGAAATACAGGTTTAAGTTGATTTCTGAATTTCGCAATAATATTACCCATGGAGAAAAAAGATTAGCAGATGTCGTGGAGACCGACTTGAAGATTTACGAAGAATTAAAAACAGCGATTGAGGATCTGACGGTTTCACAAGGAAAGCTGATTGAAAAAAATGTGGAACTTCAAAATTTAAATGAAAAAAACATTAGAATAATAGAAGACCTCGAAAAATCAGAAAGCAAGCGAAAAAGTCTCCTGGATAATATAGACGAAGCAATAATAATAACAGACGGTTTTGGTAACATACTTGAGTATAACCAGAAGTTTTTGGAAATATTTGAAGCTGATCCTGATTACATGGAATCAAAGAAAATATGGGATATCAAACTTCGTTTTATACCAAACGCCTCAGTCTATAATAAAATTTCAGACCTTAAAACTACTTTCGAGAGATATTATCATTCAAAGGTGGATTTATTCAAAAATAAACCAATCGAAACGATGCTTATCATGCCGAGCGGTAAGACAAAAAATATAGAGGAATCTATTTTTAAATTTCAGGCAAACGAGGATACCTTTATCGGTTTCTGCTTCAAAGATATAACATGCAAAAAACAATTGGAAAATGAATTGGAGATGATTCATCAAAATGAGTATACAAAAACCCTTCTTAGGGGTTTGGCTCATAATTTCAATACAAGATTTCAGTGTATAATCGGAAATATTTCTATGGCAATGAGTTCTATTGACTCAGAACATAAGTCTCATATTCTGCTGAAAAATGCGATAGAGTCATTCCCGAAAATAAATGAATTAGCAAAACAGGTAGCTGTAATTTCGGAAGAGGGTGAATATATTTTAACCGTTCAAAAACCCGATCAGATTTTTCGGGAAATTCTTACAGAGAATAATGATAAAAATTATAAAATAATTATTGATGATTTTGAATTCCCGTCGATAAATTGCAATGCCTATCAGTTAAAAGTCGCGTTGATGAATATAATAATAAATGCAAAGGAATCTATGCCGGGCGGAGGGACAATAGGAATTTCATTTGGAATACAGAAATATGGGACACCTGAAAATTCCGGACAAAGTGAAGAGGCGAGTTACCTTTGCATCAAGATTAGTGATTCCGGAATTGGTATACCGGCAGAAAATTTAAATCGTATTTTCGATCCTTTTTTTACAACAAATATTGCCAAGCGAAAAGGGATAGGCCTGACGGTAGCAAGAATTATTATTCGAAAACATATTGGATTTATAGAAGTTGAGTCGGAAATTGGCTCCGGCAGCGCATTCTCAATTTTTTTACCGGTTTGTTTTTAATATCATAACTATATCCTTGATTATATCTATCCTTAATGTTAAATTTGTGTGAATTTTGTGTTAAGAAATTGTTAATTTATTGTTAACTAATAAGGATATTCATGTTTAGAAAATTTTTACCAAAGGACAAGAAATTCTTCGAACTATCCTCCGAATTATCGGAGAATATACTTGAAGGAGCAAAACTGCTCAAAGAGATGTTGGATAAATTTGAAAATTTCGGAGAATATACTTCGAAGATCAGTTTAATCGAACATGCTTGCGATGGCATTATCCACAAAATTGTAAACGAATTGAACGAAACCTTCATCACACCAATTGACAGAGAAGATATCTTTGAGTTGGCTGATTCATTGGATAATATCATCGATAGCATCGATGTTATTGCAAATAGAATATTTATTTATAAAGTTAAAAATCCAATCGAATATGGTCCTCAATTGTCGGAAATTATTTTGAAACAGGCGGAACTGCTGCGAGAGATCGTTCCAAATATCTTAAAATCTAAAGATGCTCTGACAAAATTAGTTTTTGTAAAAAAATTGGAGACGGAGGGTGATGTGATTTTCAGACAAGCTGTTTCACAGCTTTTTGAAAATGAAAAAGATCCTATTGAATTAATAAAAAAGAAAGAAATTCTTGAAATTTTAGAAAAAGCAATTGACAGATGTCACAGAGCCGGCATTGTTGTTGAGGGCATAATAATAAAGAACGTATAGTATGCTCGAAATAGTAATTTTGATCATTTTCGTTGCTCTTGTTTTTGATTTTCTAAATGGATTTCATGACTCGGCAAATTCTATAGCGACCATAGTTTCTACACGGGTTTTATCCCCGGGGGTTGCTGTTGTTTGGGCTGCTTTTTTTAATTTTATCGCCGCTTTTGCCTTTGATGTCCATGTTGCAAGGACAATTGGGAGCGGGTTGGTTCATGTTGAAGCAGTCGACATTTATGTAATGGGCGCAGGATTGGTTGGCGCTATTTTTTGGAATTTATTGACCTGGTATTTTGGACTTCCGGTAAGCTCATCGCATGCACTTGTTGGAGGATTTGGAGGTGCTGCGGTTTTTAAAGTTGGTTTTGGATCGCTCATTTTTGCCGGATGGCTGAAAATAGTAATGTTTATTTTTATAGCCCCGGTTCTGGGATTTATTTTAGGGCTGCTGAATATGTGGATTACAACCTGGGTTGTTAAAAATAAAAAACCTAGAAAGGTAGATAAAACATTCAGAAAACTTCAGCTCATCTCTGCGGCTTTTTATAGTTTTGGTCACGGAACTAATGATGCTCAGAAGACCATGGGTATCATTGTCGGGGTTTTGCTTGCAGCAAACTACATTGATCATTTTTATGTTCCATTTTGGGTTATTATCTCATGTCATGCTGCAATTGCGCTTGGGACCTTGTTCGGTGGCTGGAGGATAGTAAAAACAATGGGAATGAAAATTACTGAGCTAAAGCCCATGGGAGGATTCTGTGCGGAATTTGCCGGCGCAACAACTTTGCTCGGCACTGCACTTTTTGGAATTCCAGTAAGCACTACACACACTATTACCGGCGCTATTGTTGGTGTGGGATCACTCAAGAGACTCTCCGCGGTAAGGTGGGGTGTTGCCGGCAGAATTGTTTGGGCATGGATACTTACTATTCCATTATCTGCCCTTACCGGAGGAATAACTTATTATGTTCTTCAATTATTATTTGATGTTTAATCATGAAAAGCCTAAAATCTAAGATACTGGTTACCTATATTGGTGTAACCCTCTTTGCGCTTATGTTGAGCTGGGTATTCACGTCGATAAGAATTTCTGATTATCTTGAGGATATTACTAAAGACAAGATTAAATCCGAAACGAAGCAGATTACAGAATATATAAACATTGATACTCTTTCCAACTTTGAGACAATGTACCGAAGAATTCAGATGCTTGCGACTATGAGTAATATAAGAATTACTTTAATTGATTCGTCAGGCAAAGTAGTCTTCGATTCTGATGTTGAGATGTTACAAATTGATACTCTCGAAAATCATTTGTTGAGGAGTGAAATATCCTACTCACGCAATCACCGGGAAGGAACCTCCAAAAGATTAAGCGCTACAACTCAAAAAGTGACAATTTATTACGCAAAATTTTACGATACTCCCCTGATTGTTGGAGGCGCGAAAATATCATATCTTAGAACTTCAACTCCCATTATTACTTTTTCAAGATTAAGTTCGGAAATTAAGTTCGTTATCGCTGTTTCGGGTATACTTGCCTTACTCATTATTTTTATTACTTCACTCAAGATCTCATCGTGGGTGTCCAAACCGCTCAATGATTTAAAAGACTTTGCTCTCGATTTAAAAAATGGGATTTATAAAAATAGATTCCCAAAGAAGCAGAAAGATGAGATAGGTATATTAGCCGATACTATGAATCAATTGGCAGAAAATATCGAAGCAGAAAAAAAAGAAGTTGAGCGATTGGAATTATTAAAGCATGAATTTTTGACTAACATGACCCACGAACTTAGAACACCGCTTTTCGTGATTGAGAGTTCATTAGAAACACTCCAGGATATGGACCATTCTGATATCGAGACCCTAAAAAAGTTTATTGATAAAGCTTCGAACCAGACAAAACGTCTGCATCAGGTGATTGATAAGTTAATACTGATCTCTAAACTCCGTTCCGGGGAACACAATGCAAACATGAGGTTATTTAAAATTTCTGAATTGGTAAAGAAAATTTTTGATAAGTATCATGAAGAAACCTCTAAAAAAAATATTACCATGGAGTTTATTGTTGAAATTACCGAGGATAAAAAAGTAATGGGCGATAAACAGCTTCTCTCGTACGCAATTGATAACCTGATGGAGAATGCCATCAGGTTCACCGAAAGCGGCGGTAAAATAGATTTAGCAATATCAGATCAGGATGGTGTGGTTTCTTTGGTTGTCTCTGATACTGGTAAGGGTCTGAATGGCCCGGATTTGAAGAATATCACAGAATATTTTTACAGACCGGATAAAGACCGCAGCTCTGCCAATGGCGGAGCGGGACTTGGATTGGCGATTGTCAAACATATTATCAACCTTCACGATGGTGAGCTTATTATTCAAAGCGAGCTATCAAAAGGAAGTAAATTTGGTTTTAAATTTAAGAAACAATAGTTCCTCGGTTTATTCTATCTTTTAAAGCTGTCATACTTGTTATCGACAGCTTTTTTTATCTTCGCAAGTATTTTCATCGTGGAGTGTCTAATACTAATGGTATTAAATAGATGAGTGGTTCCATAGAGAAAAATATAGAAAATAAAGGTAAATCAAATCTCACATTATTAGAAGAGATTTATTCACAGAATAAAAGTTTAGTTTTTAATCTGTGCTGCCGTTATTTCTCTGATAGAGCAGAAGCAGAAGATGCATGCCATGATATTTTTCTGAAAATCTTTAAAAACCTCGATTCTTTCCGTGAGGAATCAAAAATTTCGACCTGGATATACCGGTTGACTATCAACCATTGCCTGAATTGTATCCGCCGAAAAAAGATTTTAAATTGGTTGTCTTTGGATATATCTTCAGCGGATGATGATAAACGTAAAGGTTTACCTGAGGACTCTATAAATATTGAATCGGAGTATATGCTCAAAGAAAAAACCGAGCTTTTAAATCATGCCCTGGAAAAATTACCTGAAAAGCAAAAAACGGCTCTTTTACTCCATAGATATGAGGAGTTACCATATTCCGAGATCGCGAAAATTATGGATTGCAGTATCTCTTCTGTCGAATCTCTCATATTCAGAGCCAAGCAAAACCTTACAAAACAACTGTTAAAGTATAATAAATGATTACCGCAAGTTTTTTGATACATCCGTGTCTAATAATTATGAGGTGCAAAAATGAATCATGATTGGATAAGAAATAATTTAATCGCTTATATTGATGGAGATCTAAACGAGTTTGATAAGAACTCAATCAGTAAGCATTTATCCGAATGCAGTTCCTGCATGAAGGATTATAATTATCTTCGATCAGTATGGTTATCTGATTCAGAAAAAGCGGTTGTTCCAAACCGGATATGGAATAATATCTCCGCAAATGTTCTTCAAAAAAGGAATAATTTAGGTTTTGGTGATTTTATTTTTGGTGTAGGAAAAAAATATTCTTTAGTTTTCATTCTTTTCATTTCTATTTTGTTCGGGACATATCTCGGAAACAAACTATTCGATACCGGTAATCCTATGAGTGAATCATTAAATTTGACAGAAGAATACTATCCTTTTGAAGAAACTGAGTTCATAGTAACAAAAGTTGATTTCAGGAGATAGTATGAAAAATAAATTAATTATTATACTATCAATCGTTCTGTTATCGATTATCTTTTCAATAGCGGGAACGTATTTATACAGGAGCATGACCTCCACCAAAGCAGCCCCGGCCAATGAAAAGGCGCTCAAAAGCCTTAAAGATTCTCTTGAGCTTTCAGAAGCACAATACTGCCGTATTAAGGAGTGTCAGGAATGCTTCAAAGACGACTTAAGTGCGCTATCCTGCGAAATTCATCAGAACCGTTTTGAGTTAATTAAGCAGCTCAGAGAGAACTCACAGGATATTAACAAAATTGAATCGATTATGGATAAAATAGATTCACTGCAGTCCAGACAGTTGCATAAAATTGTGGATAATATTCTTGACCAAAAAAATATTTTAGATGATTCTCAGAAAGAAAAATTTTTCCAAATGCTTTTATCGCAGATAATGAACGAAAAAAAATCATGTATGAAAAAACATAAACATTCACATTAATACAATTAACTAACTTAATTATTTGATTAATCGAAAGGATTAAAAAATGAAAAAAATCAATATTCTCGCGCTTATCGTGTTATTTGCTTTTATAGCTTCAGTAGTTTCTGTAGCTCAGGATGCAAAAAAAGTAAAAGCGAAAACAAAAACTACTCAAGTAAGTAAAGATTGCAGCAAGGACTGTTCAAAAGATTGTTCTAAAGACTGCGGCAAAGATGGAAAATGCGTATGCGGAACTGACTGCAAATGCAAAGACGGTGGAAAATGCACTTGTGGACCTGACTCAAAATGCAAGACCAGCGGTAAATGCGAAGGTAAATGCGAAGGTAAATGTGATCATAAAGGAAGCAGTTGTTCAACAAAATGCAAAACTAAATAATCATAATTTATTTTAGAAATGAATTGTCATTCTTACCCCGGTGTTATTGAGATTTCATAATAATTACCGGGGTATGAATGACTTTTTTTTTAAGATCCTGCATCAAGTGTGAACGTAATTGTATACTTCGCGTTCGGGCAACCTGATGAGATTTTAAAGATTAACCTATCTCCAAACCTAGCATTAATCGTTTTTAATTCGGGATTCATCTGATTGGCAGAAACAAACATAATGTTTTCCTTTGGAGCATCCTTTCCCATGATTGTAACTTGCATCATTAGTCCGCTACCGCAAGCGCTTTTGTTACAGGTAAAACCTGTAAGACTTAATTTAGCATCCTGGGTAATTACAAATACTCCCTCCGCAGAACCGTTACTATCCGTAGTAACATCCTTCTGACGCGTCTCAACACATCCTGAAAGGATAATTACAATTACTACGAATCCCAACATGAGAAACGCAGATCTAATTTGTTTCATTTTGTACTCCTCTTCTAATTATTCTTCTTCTTCTTCTTTTTCAAATTCTATTTTTTTACATAGGCAATTATTTTTATTTAACTTACATAGGTCTTCTAGGTCCAAAAAAACCACTAATAACGTACAAATTAAGATTTTAATGAATAAAGTCAAGAAAAAAATTCCAATTATTTAAAAATAATTTTTGACTAAATATTTGTGAAAAACAAAAAAAGTTGTTCCATTCGTTAACTCCATCATGTGAAAACAGATTAAAAGAGTATTGTTTCGTTTGTGTCTCATCGTGTTTTGGTGTAGTATTCTCTTTTTTACAAAATAAACCGGCAATCAAAAAAATTAACTTGATTGTTTCAGGAAGGATGATTAATTTACTTGCTATGAAAAATACTTTATTTAAAAATATTGTGATCATAATATCCCTTTTCGCATTTACCTTGCATGCGAAATCGCATTTTATGCATAATGTCTCACACTCGCATATTGGATATCAATGTTGGTGTGACGGTGAAAAATCATGTCATTCATGTGTTCAGGATGATTTGGTCTTCAGGAGCCATTCGTTCGATATAAGTATCATAGAATTTTCACCTACAACTATAAATATTTTTTCTTCGCATAAAATAGTTTTAAACATATCAGGTTATTCATTCAAAAATATTTCCTCGCTTTATTTGTTTAACAGTTCCCTTCTTATTTAGACTTCATTATTTTCTCTTAATTTTAAAAACTCAGCCGGAAAGCTGAGTCCGTAATTATAATTTTATAGGTTAATAATGAAATTCACTTATCGCATTATTTCCCTTTTGATATTACTTTGTCCGCTATCGTACACCCAGACTGTAGATATGAACGAATATATCAAAAGGGCTAGAGCGCTTGATCCGAAAGTAAAGAGTTTGGAGAGCGTGATTATGAGCAAAGAATCTTCAATTAAACAGGCAGGTAAAAAAATCAATCCCTCCATAGAATTGGAAGCCGGTAATAAAGAGCAGTTCATAGGTTTTTTTCAGGATGTAGAGTATCCCGGCAAGATTGACGGTAGGATTACTCTAGCCGCGCTGGAAAAAGAAATTGCCGAAATGGAGCTCAGAAAATATTTAATCGTTTCCGATCTCGAGTTTGCGGGTGATTATATTGATTGGTTTTTTGCAAACGAATCAGTCAAATTGTTCGGTGAGAACAAGAATATTGTTAATGGGATCAATAAAATAGTTGAATACAATTTCAAGAATGGTTTTGGCAGCAAACTGGATTATCTGAAAAGCAAGGTTGAGCTCAACAAGGCGGTCAGGTTTCTTGCGGAGGCTGAAAAAAAATCAGAACAATTATTGGATAAAATATATCAAAATTCAAAGATTTCTGCGTCTGAAATGCCGCAAAATCCGAAAGAGATAGAAATAAAAGGGTATTTAAGTTTAGATGAATGTTTTGCTCTGGCAGAAAAGCATAATCCGGATATACGGGAAGCCAGGCTGAAAATAAAAATTGCTGATGCAATTAAGGATAACATAATTCTTTCGGCAAAACCGGATTTTAACCTCGGAATTTCTGCCGGATACGAGGAAGGTTCATTTGCGGCGGCTTTTAAGTTCGGGATGCCGCTTAATTTATGGGATAGTAAAAAAGATGCGGTAATCGAATCGGAGCATTCCGCAAAAAGCTCCGAATATGATTACCAATCATTGATTCTTAATATAAGAAAAGAAATATCCGGCGCTTTTATTGAGATCAAAAATAACAGAAAATCCATATCTCTTTTTGAGAATGAACTTTTAAAGGAATCAGAAGAGGTTTTTATTGATGCCAAAAAACTTTTTGAATCAGGCGAGCTGAAGATGCTTGATTTCCTTGATGCAGAACGTACATATCTGGATGTAAGAATCGAATATATCGAAGTTAAAAGAGCATTGGTGTTTTCTTTGATCAGGCTTAATGCAGCAATTGGTTTAACAGTAACAGGGAATTAATAATATGTATAGATTAATTATAATAATTATTTCAATCACTTTTCTCTTTGGATGCGGTAATGAAAACGATCATATTCAAACGGGTCAAGAAAAGGATAAGCAGGAACAGGGTAAAGATGAAAAATTATCAACAGAGCATAATCACGCAGAAGGCGAATCATGCCCGGATGAGGAAATAATTTTATCACATGAGCAGGAAGATATGGCCGGAATAGTAACTTCTCCGGTTGAGAAGAAAAATATAAACAGTGTTCTTGAGTTTCCGGCAGAAATAGCGCAAAATCCAAATGGAGTTGCTCTGATTACGGTTCCTGTTTCAGGAAGAATAGTAAAATTGAATTTTGACTACGGTTCAAATGTAAATGCCGGATCGGTACTTGCGGTTATAGAAAATCCACAGAACATGGGACAAAAATTTGAGGTTAAGGCTCCTGTAAGCGGAACCATATCAAAAAAAATGGTAAATACCGGTCAATGGCTTGAACCGGGAGAACAGCTGGGAGAAATCATTAATTCCGTAAATGTTGATGGTGTGATAAAGTTGTATCCTGATGAGACGGGAAAAGTCAGAAAAGGGCAGAAGGTGGAATTCATCTACAACGGGAATTCAGCAGCAAGCTCGATAAATTTTATCTCTCCAATTCTTGATCCTGCTACTAAAACCATCGAAGCAAGAGCCAAAATAAATAATTCGGCTGGTAAATTCAGTATTAACTCATTTGTTACAGCCCGTATAGTAACAGGTAGTAAGTTAGCGCTCGTAATTCCCAGATCAGCCCTTATAAGCGAGGATGAGCATTACATTGTTTACACCAAGCCGGGTGACCATTATGAGAAGAGGTCCGTTAGCATCGGCTTAAAGGAGAAGGAGTATGTGGAAATTCTTGATGGACTGAACGAGGGTGATTTAGTTGTGATCAAGGGAGCCTATCAATTGAAAAATGTCAATTACAGTTCCGGCGGTCATGGGGGGTGCGAACACTGATGCTTCAAAAATTAATTGAATATTCTTTAAACAACAAACTAATCGTTGTTATTTTGGTTTTGATTCTTTCCTTTTTGGGAATATCTTCGCTTTATAATTCATCAGCTGAGTTTTTGCCGGATCTAAGTTCACCCATTGTCTCAATAATAACCGAAAAACCGGGTTTAGCTCCTCAGGAGGTTGAAAATCTTATTTCACGTCCTATCGAAAACAATATGCAGAGTCTTCCGAATGTTCTAAATATAAGGTCTCAGTCAACCAGCGGCCTTTCTGTTGTAACAGTAACCTTTAAATGGGGTACTGATTATTATTTTGCCAGGCAGCTTATTACTCAGAATCTATCGGAAGTAACCGGTAAACTTCCTGACGGTATTACTCCTCCGTATCTCTCCAATGCCGCCTCACGTTTGGGTGAGGTAGTTCAATATTATCTCCAATCCGATTCATTATCGATGATGGACCTTAGAGAAATTGCCGACTATGATATGCGTCTTAGGCTTCAGAATGTTCCGGGGGTTATGCGTATCAATAATACAGGTGGGGAGGTAAGGCAATATCAGATTTTACTTGATAGCGATAGAATGCGTTATTATAATGTCAGTCTGGAAGATGTAAGGGAATCTGTAAGGAGCGGAAATAGTGATTTTGCCGGTGGAGTAATCAAGGATGGACCTGTTGAGCTTACCCTGCGCGGTCTTGGCAGACTTCGCTCTATTAAGGATCTTTATTATTTAACTGTATCATTACAAGGCTCAGTTCCGGTTTATCTAAAGGATGTTGCTATCATTCAGGAAGGACCTGAATTCAGAAGAGGGGTTGTATATATAAATGGCAAGGAAGGTATTTCTTCCATGGTTTCAAAACAGTACGGAAGCGATACCCAGCCTGTAATCACCGGTATAATGAAGGCGCTTGATGAGTTAAAGGAATTTTTACCAAGCTCAGTAACCATTGAGACTTTTTTCAATCAATCTGATTTAATCAATGTTTCGATGCTGAATCTTCGCGATGCCTTAATAATCGGCGGATTGTCTGTTCTGATAGTTGTTATGCTCTTCCTTACTAATTTGCGCTCAACCTTTATTATTGCTGTTACAATTCCAATTTCGGTTATCATCACGTTTATTTTCATGAAGGTTTTCCATATAACTTTAAATGTTATGTCTCTTGGCGGTTTAGCGGTTGGATTGGGAATAATGATAGATGCTGCAATTGTTGATACTGAGAATATTTTCAGATGGTTGAAGCTCCATCCGGATAAAAAATATTGGGCTACCCTTAAAGGGGCTTTGGAGGTTAGAAAACCGGTAGCTTATTCTACGGCTATTATTATTTCAGTATTTGCCCCATTAATGTTTCTTACAGGTTTTGAGGGAAAACTTTTTCTTCCATTTGCTTTTACGATAATTGTTTCTATGCTTGTCGGATTCATTCTATCGCTTACGCTTACCCCGATGCTCTGTTTTACTTTGTTTTCTGAAAAAATATCAATGCGCCGTGATAGTTTTCTTTCTGCCAAAATAGAAAAATTATACGCTCCGCTTCTCGAAAAAACTCTGAAGAAACCGGTTTATATAATTGTTACATTAGTTTTACTTCTTGGTTCCACAATAGCTTTGGTTCCGGGATTAGGAAGTGAACTCCTGCCCGCATTTGATGAGAATGCTACGCTTCTTAAAATCTGGCTGCCTCCCGGTACCAGTCTGGATGAAGCATCCAATATTACTTCAAAAATCACTACGATTGCCGGAAAGGCTCCGGATGTCAAAAATATTATATCATCTATCGGAAGGCAGCAGGGCAGCGAATGTACCGAAGGCGGAATCGGTTATTCTGAAAACTATCTGGAATTTGTTGATAGAAAAGAGAGAACAAAAAGCGTTGATGAAATTCAGAATTGGATTAGGGAAAGGACTAATAATTTTCCGGGCGCGGTTATAACTTTTCAAACTCCGCTTAATGACCGTATAGAAGAAAGCATATCAGGATCCAGTGGTCAGCTGGCTGTAAAACTATTTGGTCCTGATTACGATATCCTTTCTCAGAAAGCTCTTCAGATAAAGGAGATCATGGCAAAAATGCCGGGCGTAATTGACCTCTTCTATGAGCCTACCGCCGGTTTGCCTTTTGTAAATATTGTGGTCGATAGGCAGTTAGCCGGTAGATACGGTATAAGTCCGCAGGCAATAGCTGATGCTGTCGAGGTCTGTTTTGAGGGAGAAATAATCAGTTCGGTTACACAGGGGGTGAAGGAGTTCGATGTTCTCATCCGGTTGCAGGAGCGTTTCAGAGATGAAAAAGAAAAAATCGGATCACTTCTAATTGATGCCCCTGATGGCAGTAAAGTAAAACTGCAGGAGGTTGCAAGAATATTTGAGGATTCAGGTCCTTTGCTTATAAAAAGAGAGAATCTTCAGAGAAGGGTGCAGATAACCTGCAATATATCAGGAGGGAATATCAATGATGTGGTCGCTGATATCAAACAACATATCCATGAGCTTAATCTTGACGAAGGTTACTCTGTTGTTTTCGGAGGCAATTATGCAAGGCAGTCAGAGATTACAGGACAGCTCTTTACAATTGTTGGAATATCATTGTTAGTTGTATTTGTGCTGCTTCTTGCAGCTTTCAAATCCACCTGGCAGGCGCTGCTCTTGATTTTTACTATTCCAATGGCGCTTATGGGAGGTGTATGGGCTATGTTTATTACCGGAGAAACTTTCAATGTCTCTTCACTCATCGGTTTTGTTGCCCATTTCGGTTTAACAGTTCAGAAAGGGGTTATATTAATTGAATATATCAATGATCTGAAAGCTGAAGGGTATGAGATAAATGATGCTATCCGGCAAGCAGGAAGAACGCGAATGCGCCCTGTTCTCATGACCGCTCTTGCGGCATCCTTCTCTGTGCTTCCGCTTGCGCTTGGTGTAGGAGCCGGAGCAGAGGTTCAACAGCCAATGGCTATTGTTTTAATCGGCGGCCTGCTTGTATCAACACCGCTAGTCCTTTTGGCGATTCCTTCATTATTTAAAATATTCAGTAATCGTCTGACGGAAAAAAATTAGATCCTTTTGGTTCGCCGTAATACCATTTGCGGCGAACTTTACTAATTGTATCTTTTTTGGTGGGTTGGTTGGGTCGGTGTAGAGGCGACTTCATTCTCTATGGCAAAGTTTACTGATCTCGAAGGTTACGGAAAACAGGCGTCTTCGAGTAACCTCAGCCATCAGGAGAATAGAACCAGCAGGAGCACTGAGCCAAAAATTAGGTTAAAAGTTAATGGTTAAGCCAATCGAATTGTATCCAACGTGGATATTTATGATTTCGGTTTCTTTAATTTTTCCATTCAGTGATAGTACTTTTCTACCGGTATAGTAACCAATAAGACTTCCGAGCATTACATCCGAAAACCAGTGTCTGTTGTTATAAATTCTGGAAAAGGAGGTTAAAAATGCGGGCGCATAAAATAATACTTTTAGATATTTATTATCTGTTAGACCTGCCGCCACTGTAGATATAGCGAAAGATGTGGTAGCGTGTCCTGAGGGAAGCGCATGGAATTGGTCGAAACCAAGAGAGGGTCCGATAAAATGAAAATTATTATCTGTTTTATCGGGTCTTTCCCTGCCAGATAAAATCTTTATCGATTGGGTAATTATATTTGAAAATATCACCGATTCAGCTAAAAGAATTCCTGCTTCCAGAATATCCTTATCGTTGGCAATCAAACTGGTAAAAAATGTTCCTCCGATTATGTAAACGGCGCTTTTTGTATTTCCATAATACCGGTCGATTTTGGAAACCTTATCCATGAAACCGGTTCTGTGTCTTCCATCACGGATAAATGATTTTATTTTTTTATCGGCAAAGAAAGAGAGACCTGTCAATGATGCGGATTTGAAAAGATCCGAATATTCATCTTTGCCGTAGTGGAGCGGGGCGGAAAAGAAATCCCGTGCATGCTCAAGAAAAACAGCGGACTTATAACAGATTGAGTCGGTAATTGATTGTGACTTCGATTGGTATAAGAAAGTAGTGATAAAAAGAAAAAGAATAATATTTTTTTTCATATTATCAATATTTCTCGACAAAAAATATTCCGAATTTCAAATATTTTGTTTCCGGCATGCTCAAAAGCGCAGGATGATCAGGGGACGCAGAGTGAAACTCAAGCAATTTCAGTGAAGCGCGCGCTTTGATTGCAGCCTCTTTCAGGGTTGCCATAAAGGATGCCTCATCAATGTGATGAGAGCAGGATGAGGTGATAAGAAAACCGTTATCCTTAATCAGCCGTAAGCCGGAGGTATTCACCTTTTTGTATGCCTGTCTTGCAGTTGGAATATTTTTTTTGGATTTCGTAAATGAAGGCGGATCTATGATTACAGTATCAAAAAACTTTCTATCGATCAAGAGTTTTTCCAAGGCGTCAAATACATCCGCAGACTCAAATTTACAGATTGATTCGAACCCATTTATACTGCTGTTAAGGTTACATTTCTCGATCACACTTTTTGATATATCCAAACCTAAAACTTCGCCGGCGCCGCCGAATGCCGCATTTAGGGCAAAGCCGCCCTCATTGCAGAAACAATCAAGAACCCTTGAACCTTTGACAAATCTTCTGATTGCCTTTCTGTTTTCCCTTTGATCGAGAAAAAATCCGGATTTTTGTCCGGTAATTAAATCAAGATTAAATTTCACGGAATCTATTTCTATTATCCTTGGTTCAAATTCTCCGGAAAGAATTCCCGATCTCTGCTCCAAACCTTCGAGTAGACGGAGAGGGGATTCATTTTTTTCAATTATACAATCCGGAGAGAAGTGTTCTTTCAAAATTTCTACGATTACAGGTAATAGTTTTTCCATTCCATAAGAATTAATCTGAATCGAAAAGACATTGTCGAAACGGTCAATAATCAATCCGGGAAGGAAATCGCTCTCGCTGAAAACCATGCGGTATATATCGCTATCAGGATATAACTTCTTTCTGAAGGCATTGGCGGTAAATATTTTTTTCTCAATGAATGCTTTATCAACCGGCTCATCCAGGAATGAAAGCATTCTTAGGCTTATTAGGGAATTTTTATTATAAAACGCTTTTCCGAAAAATTTATTTTGATTCGTAAAAACCGAAACCACATCTCCGTTTTCAGGATCGCCCTCAGTTCTATCTATGTTATTCGAAAAAATCCATTGATAACCCTGCTCGGCTTTTTTATCTCCGAATCTTTTTAAATATACTTTTTTCATAATACCTCTTTGGAGTTTTAAATTTAATAATAATATTCTTTCACAATAGATTCAATGTCTTTATGATTCTACCTTCTGAAAAAATACCGGAACGAATTCCGGGAGATTTATAAAATGAATTTGAAATCAGGAAATAATGAAATGTTTCATCCCAAATTATGCAATAGAGATTTTCCAAGATGGCTTCGATACGATTTAATGCAATTAATTAGAGCATTAAATCACTCAGCCATCGATATTTTTGTTTTTATTATAAAGACATAGAATTTCAGCATTAATGTTTCTATTGCATAATTCAGGTTTATTCCTTTTTGTGGATTGTATACAATGACTGCAAAATTCTATTGTTTTTTTGGAAAAAAAAAGTTAAATTGTTTACAGTTTAAGTTTTATATGGTAAAGTTATTTTCGGTTTCGAAGTTTTCATAAAAGTATTATTGTGATTGTAAGTTTCTATTGTAATATAAATAATCGTGAAAATTTTATCGATAAATTTTTATGTATTTCTTCGCTAATCGATACCATAAATATTTTACCAAATAATTTCAATTTACTAGGTTTTGTTTTAATTTAAAGGAATAACTATGAATCCTCCTGAAGGGAACAATAAACCTAAAGAAGTTGCTGATAATCGTTATAAACTGTTGGATGCTGCAATGAAGCGTAATCAGAATCAACCTGACGCTTTAATTGAGGTGCTTCACACTGCTCAGGAACTTTTCGGTTTCCTAAAAGACGATCTCCTTCTTTATATTACGCATAAGTTGAAACTTCCGCCAAGCAAAGTTTACGGAGTTGCAACATTTTATAATTTCTTTTCACTGGCGCCTAAAGGTGAGCATAGCTGTATAATATGTATGGGTACCGCCTGTTACGTTAAAGGGGCTGCCGGTATTGTATCAGCTGTTGAGAAGGCAAATAGTATTAAATCAGGAGATACCACGGATGACGGTAAGCTTACTTTACTTAATGCCCGTTGTGTCGGCGCATGCGGTATTGCTCCTGCAGTAATTTTAGACGGGGTTATGACCGGGTACCTTACTCCTGAAAAAGTAGTCGAAAAAACAAAAGAATGGAGAGGAAATGGATCTGTTTGAATTGCTTGAGATTGCCCAAAAAGAGAGCAAGACTCAAAAACCAATAAGGCTAAAATGTTGTACTGCTGCCGGATGCTTATCATCAAACGGACTGGAACTGAAATTAGCCTTAGAGAAAGCTATAACCGATGCAGGAGAAAACGATAAAGTAGACGTAATCGGTGTAGGCTGTATGGGTTTATGCAGCGAAGGACCATTGGTAATGGTCGAACCGGAAGGTGTTCTTTATGGAAAAGTGAAACCGGAAGAAGCTCCTTCGATTATATCCGCATTGAATGGCGGAAAAAATAAACTTAAAAAGATCGATCTAAACCATCCGTTCTTTAAGAGACAAATGCCTGTGGTTTTGGAAAACAGCGGCAAGATTGATCCCGAAAGAATAGAGGCATATATTGCCGCCGATGGTTATCTATCTTTATACCGGGTGCTTCATGAAATGAAACCCGTCGATGTTGTAAACGAAATTACAAAGTCAGGTCTGAGAGGAAGAGGAGGAGCAGGATACCCAACCGGTCTGAAATGGTCATTAGTTGAAAAAGCAACCTCCGATAAAAAATATGTTGTCTGTAATGCAGATGAAGGAGATCCCGGCGCATTCATGGATAGAAGTATTCTTGAAAGTGATCCGCATAGAATTCTTGAAGGTATGGCAATAGCGGCTTATGCAGTAGGCGCTCAGCAGGGATTTATTTATGTCAGGGGAGAATATCCGCTTGCAATAAATAGATTAAATACTGCTATCAGGCAGGCAAGAAAACTCGGCTTGATGGGTACTCAAATTTTCGAATCAAGTTTTGATTTTCGTATAGATATAAGGATTGGAGCCGGCGCATTTGTTTGCGGCGAAGAAACTGCCTTAATGGCATCAATAGAGGGAAGAAGAGGAATGCCCAGATCCAGACCGCCATTTCCTTCGGAAGCCGGTCTTTGGGGTTACCCTACACTTATAAATAATGTCGAGACATATTCAAATATCACTCCAATTATAAAAAATGGCGCTGCCTGGTTTGCAAAAATCGGTACCGAAAAAAGCAAAGGAACAAAAGTATTCGCTTTGGCAGGCAACATCTCAAACACAGGGCTTATTGAAGTTCCAATGGGTACAACAATAGGTGAAATTGTAAATGATATTGGCGGCGGAGTTCCGGATGGCGGAAAAGTAAAAGCTGTACAAACCGGAGGACCATCGGGAGGTTGTATACCTGCAAGCGTATTCGATACAAAAGTTGATTATGAATCATTGATGGCAGTTGGTTCTATCATGGGTTCCGGCGGTATGATAGTTATGGATGATACCGCAAACATGGTTAATATAGCAAAATTCTTCATAGAATTTTGTATGGATGAATCATGCGGTAAATGCGTTCCTTGCAGAGCCGGCACAGTTCAGATTAAAAAAATACTCGATAAAATCAGTGAAGGAAACGGAACTCAGGATGACCTTAAAAAATTAAATGACCTCTGCGAGGTTGTTAAGAATACCAGTCTCTGCGGTTTAGGACAGTCTGCTCCAAATCCGGTATTAAGTACTTTACGTCACTTCAACAATGAATACCAGAATCTATTGAAAGATGGTATACCGGAGAAAGCTGTAAAAGTTGAAAAGACTGCAAAAGTAGAAAAGTCAGAGAAATCTAAAAAATAGCTAATATTATTTTTGTTAATAACATAAAAAAGGTTATAAAATGGCTGTAATAACCCTAACAATAGATGGTCAGACGATAGGCGCGGAACAAAATCAGACAATTCTGGCGGTAGCCGAAGAAGCTGGAATTTACATCCCGACGCTCTGTCACTTATCAGGCGTTGCCGATGTAGGCGCATGCCGATTATGTCTGGTCGAAGTAACCGGCAGCAATAAATTATTACCGGCATGTGTTACGAAAGTTTCGGAAGGTTTGGATGTCAAGACTAACACCGAAAAGCTGAGAGAATACAGAAAAATAATTCTTGAAATGCTCTTTGCTGAACGAAATCACGTTTGCGCTGTCTGTGTTGCGAATGGTCATTGCGAATTACAGGATTTGGCATCTTCAATAGGAATTGATCACGTCCGGTATGAATATGATTATCCGAAATATGAAGTTGATACATCACATGAAAGGTTTGGCATCGATCATAACCGCTGTGTATTATGTACCCGCTGCGTAAGAGTCTGTGATATGATTGAGGGCGCTCATACCTGGGATCTCTCGGGAAGAGGAGCGAAGACAAGAGTAATTACTGATCTCTCGCAGCCTTGGGGAGACTCGCAAAGCTGTACCACATGCGGTAAATGTGTTCAGGCTTGTCCCACCGGCGCCATTTTCAGAAAACGTTTTAGCGTGGCTGAAATGCAGCGTGATAGAAGTAAACTTGAATTTATTGTAACCGCAAGGGAGAAGAAGCAATGGATCTTATAAGAGTAGCGACTGTATGGTTATCCGGGTGTTCAGGTTGCCACATGTCTTTTCTTGATTTGGATGAATTTTTAATTGATATAGCAGATAAAATTGAACTGGTCTTTAGTCCGGTTATGGATATCAAGGAGTTTCCGGAAAATGTGGATGTGGTGCTCGTTGAGGGAGCGGTTGGGTATGATGAACAGATTCATTTTGCTCAGACGATCAGAAAAAATTCAAAGGTTGTAGTCTCTTTTGGCGATTGCGCAATGACAGGTAATGTACCTGCCATGAGAAATCCTTTAGGCAATCCCAATGTAGTATTGACTAGAAGTTATATTGATAATGCGGATGAAAATAATCAAATTCCATCGGCAGAAGGGATTTTACCTGTCCTTTTGGAAAGGGTAAGACCTCTGCATGAAGTTATTAATGTCGATTATTTTTTACCGGGCTGTCCGCCTCCGGCAGATAGAATTAAGCTTGTTGTGAGTAAGCTGTTAGCCGGCGAAAAACCGGTACTCGAAGGTGACGACCTTAAAAACGGTTAATTATTTTAAATCAAAATTGAATTAGAGAAAAGAAAAGAGATTATATATGGCACAACAAATTGTAATAGATCCCGTAACTCGAATCGAAGGTCATGCGAAGATCACCATAACATTGGATGATGGCGGTCATGTTTCGGATGCCCGTTTTCATGTTACCGAGTTTAGAGGATTTGAAAAATTCTGTGAAGGTCGTCCCTTCAGAGAAATGCCGGGAATTACGGCTCGCATATGCGGAATTTGCCCGGTTAGTCATCTTTTGGCTTCCGCCAAAGCGGGTGATAAAATTTTAGCTGTTACCATTCCTCCGGCTGCTTCCAAGTTGCGAAGAATGATGAATCTTGGACAAATTATTCAATCGCATGCTTTAAGCTTTTTCCATCTATCTGCTCCTGACCTTATTTTGGGTATGGATAGTGATCCGGCAAAAAGAAATGTGTTTGGGCTGATTGCTGCCGATGCTGAGTTGGCAAGAAGAGGTATAAGATTAAGACAGTTTGGTCAGGAAATAATTGAACATCTTGGAGGTAAAAAAATTCATCCATCATGGTCTGATCCGGGCGGCGTCCGAAATTCACTTTCCAATGAAAGTATTGAGGCGATCAAGAAAAAACTTCCTGAAGCAAAAGAGACTGCCCGTATAGCTGTTGATGTTTATAAAAAATTAATGGATAATTTTAAGAGTGAAGCTCATATATTTGGAAATTTTCCATCACTCTTTATGGGCTTGGTTGGCGAAGATGGCAAGTGGGAACATTATGATGGAACAATAAGATTTGTCGATAGTATGGGCAACATTATCGCCGATGGTCTTAATCCGGCTGATTACAAGCAGTATATCGGTGAAGCGGTCGAATCATGGTCATATCTTAAATTCCCTTACTATTTACCGATGGGATACCCGGGCGGTATTTACAGGGTTGGTCCATTAGCAAGATTGAATATTTGTTCCGAAATTGGAACTCCGGAAGCGGATAAAGAATTAAAAGAATTCAGAGCCCTCGAGAGTGGAGTAAGATCAGTTAGTTCTTCATTCCATTATCATTATGCCAGGCTTATCGAGATAATTGCCGCTCTTGAAAAGATCGAAGAATATTTATCCGACCCTGATATCTCATCAAAGAGGTTGAAAGCAAAAGCCGGAATTAACTCCTTAGAAGGTATAGCGGCAAGTGAAGCACCGAGAGGTACTTTGTTCCATGATTATAAGGTGGATGATGCGGGACTTATTCAAAAGGTGAATCTGATAATTGCGACAGGACAAAATAATCTTGCTATGAATAGGACAATAGAACAGATTGCCAGACATTTTATCCATTCACATGGTCCAAAAATTGCTGAGGGTATGCTAAATAGAGTCGAAGCCGGAATACGCGCTTATGATCCTTGTCTCAGCTGTTCAACACATGCATTCGGAAAAATGCCTATGGAAATTGCCCTTATTGATAAGAGTGGTAATTTGATAGATAGAAAATCGAGATAATTGAATATGCCGTCATCAGAAAAAAAAATCTTTGTTATTGGCTACGGAAATACACTTCGCGGAGATGATGGCATAGGTCAAATTATAGCGGAAAAAATCGAAGAATTAAAAATTGAAAATGTAGAAACACTTGCACTTCATCAGCTTACACCGGACTTAGCAGCTGATTTTCCCAAGTATAAGCAGATTATTTTTATAGATGCTTCAGAGGATATTAGGCAGGAAGAAGTGCAAGTGTTTGAATTATCTCCATCCCAAACTCCACCTCAAATAGAGCATGCAATGACTCCGGAGAACCTATTAAGATTATCGAAGGATCTCTATTCCTTCGCTCCGCCATCAATTGCTGTAATTCTTCCGGCAAGAAATTTTGAATTCAGCGAAGTATTATCAGCTGTTACTGAATCAGCGATTAAGCCTGCCATAAATATTATTACTGCAAAAATCAAAAATATTTCTTAAATTAAACTGATTAATAATATTTCTTGAAAGACTATTATGTCGGTTTTCATAAACAAAGTAATTAAATTATTACTGCTGATGGTTATTCTCTACGAGCTAAGTATTTCGCAGGCTCTGGATGCAAAAATTAATCCTAATAATAAAGAAATAACCAACACAGTAAACCTACAATTGAAATGGAAGCATCAATTCCAATTTGCCGGATACTATGCTGCAAAATTTAAAGGTTTTTATGCGGATGAAGGACTGGACGTAAATATTTTTGAGGGTGATCGACAGGAAGATCCAGTGAAGAATGTTCTCTCCGGTAAGGCGGATTTCGGAGTCAGTGATGTTGATATTCTCTATTCACGTATGCAGGGTGACCCGTTAGTTGTTGTAGCGGCAATTTTTCAACATTCTCATCATATTCTATTAACAAAAAAAACCAGCGGAATTAGAAAACCCTCTGATCTTATTGGTAAAAAGGTAATGATTTCAAATTATATCGGTGTCGCTCAGTTGAAATCTATTTTCCTTCGTGAAGGTATACCATTCGAATCGATTAAAGTTGTGGATGACAGGTGGAATTTCGACGCTTTAGTAAAAGATAGCGTTGATATGATAACCGGTTATATCACTGATCATCCTTTTAAGTTGCTCTCTATGGGAATTGAACCTTATATAATACATTCAGAAGATTACGGTATCGATTTCTATGGCGATCTGCTTTTTACATCCGAAAATATGACCGAAAATAATCCTGA
>Ga0351859_1041_pt1 | contig 30241 bp, 24 predicted proteins | sample BONcelFGM3001D11_FD_206789 | JGI IMG/M metagenome (GOLD analysis project Ga0351859, IMG submission 206789) | Enriched cells from coal bed in the Powder River Basin, Montana, United States - BONCAT cells FGM rep2 HSBNCT.FGM.300.1.D11 ... | reverse complement strand
AAAAAGATCGGTCCCAATGGCCAGGTAGTTCTGGAGAAATTTCGGCAGCGGACGGAGCCGCCCTTTAACAATGGCAAACTCGGGTGCAATGCCTTTGGAACCGCCCGGGACAAAGTGGATCGTCGGCGAGAAGGGTGCCGTGTCGAAGAACTGGATATTATTCGCTGAAACCTCGATCGCCTTTTGTTTGCGAAGTGCGATGGAGAGCGAGGCCAGTTCGGGCGGATTATCCAGCTGCCGCGGGCCCTGGATGGTGCGCCCCACCAGATCGCCTCCGAGGACCATGCTCGGCGCGGTGAGATTGATCGTTCCTCCACCGGCACCGGAAATCGTCTCGGAGGTGTTGCCCGCCCCCAGCGGGGCAAGCGCATGGCGATACGTATTGCTAATGCCCCACTTGCTGGAAACTTCCGTATGTTCTCCGTTGTAAATGCCATCGTAGACCATGCCGGGAGTTGCATTGGCAATGTCGATGACCCTCGGACCCTGCACGAGACGGGAGGTCTGGACACGCCCTCCTTCGTTGCGGAAATAACCGCCCGAAACGTCGATGGTGGCATTCTGCTGCACCACGATGGCATCCCCCGCCTGCAAGGTCACTGTGCCGCCCTGAGTGCTCAGCTGGGAGACATCGCGTTCGATAATATTGGCAAACCCGGTGAGATCGCCAAGTGGCGTGCCGATCCAATACTGGCCGTTGTAAGTGCCCGTCTCGCGCAAATCGACAACCAGATCCTGCCCGCGAATGGCCGAATTGCGCTGGACGGGAGAATTGGCCAGCTCGGACCCGCGCAGCTGGACCGTCACCACGTTTTGAGAAAGCGGAACAAAAGCGTCGGTGGTGCCGCTGACATCGAGCAACGCCCCCCGATCGACAAAAATCTGCCCGCCATCGAAGAGAAACTGCTGCTGGGTGCCATCGAGATTGCTGTTGAGCTCGGGCTGGACGGAACCATCGGGCAGCAAAATGGTCCGGGTGCCATCGGCATCCTTGAACGGCCAGATACCTGCGCGGACGGTCACTTCCGCCCCGGGCGCATGGATGATGGAGCCTTGATCCAGATACACCGCAGCCCCATCCACATGGATCTGCGAATGGACCGCCAGCTCTGTGCCGGGAACCGTTTTGGTGCTCGAATACTCGGGCAGAATGGCCGTCACGCTATCCTGTCCAAAGCGAACCACACCCGTGGACTGGCTGAAAAATGGAGGCGCTCCGGCTCCAGGTTGACTGGCATTGTCAAAATTCGGATTGCCCACCGCGCCGTAGCTGGCAAGCAGGTCAATGCGACCGTTCAGATCAACCGACGTGGTGCTCGACAACACGCCCAATTGATTAATCTCCCTGCCTGCGAGCAGGATGCTGCCCCTCGGCGCCTCAATGAGTCCGGTATGGGTGACGCTCCCATAGCGTCCGTGACCCACATCACCAATGTAAACATCGAGACCGCGCAGGCTGGGATCATCGCTTGAATGCGCGGCGATGCCCACCTGCAATCCCGCTGCCAGGATGGTCTGGCCGTTGGGTGTGGAAATACTCCCGTCGTTGTTGACATTCGCGCCGACGAGCATGATGCGTCCGCCGCTGCCACTGGAGGTTTCAGGGCTTTCGAGTATGGCTCCGCGCTCGACGGTGACCTCGCCGGGCTGCCCGTTGACCCGGAGCACCGGCGGGGGGATAAATTCATTCGTGCCGTCGGATCCGCCAGGCACGCTGAGGGTCGAGAAGAGAAATTGCGCGTCACGGTTATTAAGGAGACCGCTTTCGATCAGGTTGTCATTGATCGGCAGAGAGGAGGCTACGAGCGTGTGGACGTTTACCTGGCTGGAACCGCCGAAGATGATGCCGTTCTGGTTGATGATGTAAACCTGCCCGGCGGCCTTGATGGAGCCGAGAATCTGAGAAGGCCGCCCGGAGGGATCGGTAACGCGGTTGAAGGCGATCCAGTCCGTGGTATCCGCCCCACCGGCACTCTGGTCGAAGGTGAGATTCGTACGCTTGCCAATGTTGAAGGTTTTCCATTCCAGCAAGGCATGAGAATCGGTCTGCTTGATCGTGACGTTGACTTTTTTTGCGTAGATCGACTGGGTCGGCCGAAGGGCCCCTACGGGATCTCCGACGAGATCGAGTCCGCCGGGCCGGAGCCCATTGGGGACGCTTTGCAGCAAATTGTGGCGGTCGCCGGGGAGTAATTTGCGCAGCCCTCCGGCACCCTGCCTGGCGAGCGCGGTGCCGCGGGCGGCTTGCTGGAGGGTGCGGGCGGTCTGGATTGCCTGCGTGGTTCGGGCAAGCCGATCCTTGGCCGTTTTTTGGGCTGCGAGCGCCGCTTTTGCACCGGCGTTGGTCACTTGCTCCGGAGGGCGGTTGCGCGGGGCGACGGCGCCTCCGCGCAGGATGTCGCCTGCACGGGCCTGGAAGGCTGTTGCAAAAACGGCAATGCAGGCCGCCGTGAGTGCGCGGCGGGCCAGAAAAACGGGCGCGTGGGTGGCGCCGCTCGTTACTGCGCGGCGGCTCATCGGAATCGCCCTACCATCGGGTGGCAGGGACGGATCGCTGATCCGTCCGTGGCTGACTGGGTAACCGCCGGAATGTGTCATCGGAGACGGAGAGGGGCGAAGACCTCACGGGTTAGTCGGCCTTTTTCTCGACGAGTTTGGTGACGGCGAGTTCGTTGAGGGAGATGGGATTTTCGCGCAAGAGTCCCTGCAGGTAGGCATCCCGCGCTGTCTTGGCGCGGGCGGTGCGGAGCTGGCGGGTGAGGAGGTCGCTGGCTTCTTCGAGCGAGGGGGTGTAGGCGGCCTTGATTTCGAGCACCTTGATGATGTGCCAGCCGTCGCCGAGGCGAATGGGCCCGGCAATGGCGCCAGCGCTGGCTTCGGTAAGTGCGTCGCGGATTTCGGGCTGGAGCTGGGCTTCGGTGAGCCAGCCAATTTCACCGTCCTGGGCAGCGCTTTGCGCTTCGTCGCTTTGGGCGCGGGCAACGGCGGCGAAATCGACACTGGGCTGGCCCAGGGTTTTGCGGACGGCCTCGGCGCGGGCTTTGGCTTTGTCGGTGGCGGCCTTGTCCCCATTGGGTGGGGTGGCGATAAAGATTTGCGCCAGATGAAGCTGGCGGGGAACAAGGAGGGCGGCCTTGTTTGCCTCGTAGGCGGCCTGGAGATCGGCGGAGGCGGGATAGTCCGCCGGTATGGCGGACTGGCTGTCGAGATAGGTCTGGGCGAGCGCGGACTGGCGGAGGCGTTCGAGCTGCGGAGCGATCTCGCTGTTTTTATCCCAACCGGCGGAGAGGGCTTTTTTAAGAATGAGTTGCTGGAGAATGATCGTGCGAACGTATTCGTTGAGGGCCGAGGGATTTGCTTCGAGAGCGGCCTGGTCGGCGGGACTCAGTGCATCGAGGAGCGGGCGAACGTCCGCTACGGTGATGTCTTGTTCGCCAACGCGGGCGATCACATCGGGGCTGGCTTCCCCGGCGAGAACGGATGCGGTGGAGACGAGCGCAAGGAAGGCGCTGGTGTGGAGGATGCGGGTTACGGCTTTCATTCTTTGATGGTGTTGTCGGTGAGTTTGTCGCGGTAGTCCTGAACGAGATTCTGGAACTTGACCTTGGTGGTCTGGATGAAGGGCTCGCGCATGGTGAGCGCGTCACCGAGGCCGAATTTCTCGTAGCGGTGGAGGATTTCCTGGCCGAGTTCGTACATCGCGAGGTTTTTGCGCTGCTGGGCTTCGACGCGGAGCTGGAGGGCGTTGGCTTTGGCTTCCAGCTTGGCGCGCTCGGCTTCCTTGGCCCGGGCGATTTCGGTGATTTTTTCGTGTCCTTCCTTCCAACTGGCGAGCGAGGTATTGAGCCGTTCGATTTCCGTTCCCCGTTTGGCGACCTCGGTTTCGAGCGAGTCGATCATGGCCTTGGATGCGGCCTGGTCCGCGGTGCTTTGTTTGGTAAGTTTTTCGACCTGCGTCTTGAGTTTCTTGATCTGGTCTTCGTTCTGGTACTGGGTGGCCTGGAGCGCGGCGACCTCTCCCTGGGCGGCGCGAAGCTGGCCGACCGTGCTTTTGAGGACATCGCGGAGTTTGAGTTCGACCTCGCTGGGCTCCTCTTGGGCGTGCAGCGGAAGGGCGGCAGTGCAGAGGGCCGCCAGGACGGCGGGCAGGAGAAGACGATGGAGCGGTATGTGCATGGCTTTAGAAGCGGGCGTTCAGGTCGAACTGGAAGACGTCGGTTTTGAAAGTCGGTCCAGCGATGCTCTCGGCGGTCATCCAGCGAATGCCGAGCCAGACGTTGGAGGAAAGGGCGAGATTGCCGCCGACGGTGAAGCCTTTGAGGTTGGTGCCGCCACCGCCAAAGTCGGATTCCGTGAAGCCATCGACGACGGCGTCGGACTCAACGTAGCGATAGCCAAAGGCCATGTTCCAATCCCAGCGTTTGGCGATCTGGGGAGCACCGATCTGGAGCGAGATGCTCCATGCCGTGGACCCACCGACAAAGGCGCCGACGGAATCGGAAAGGCCGTTGTCTGGGATGGGGCCCCGGTTGTTGACGGCCTTGGCGTTGATGGCGCTGCTGTCGAAGGCGAGATTGTTCACGTAGTCGCCGAGAAGCGAGATGGTGAATGGCTCCCAGCGGGTGTAGTCGATGCGGCCTGAGAAGGCGAGAACCTGATACGGCGTGGCGAGGCCGAAGTATTGGTATTGGTCGGTGGTGCCGAAATTATTCGCCTCGGTCGGGGTGATGTTGCGCAGCGCCATGTAGGTATTGCCCTTTTGCGCAAAGGAAGGGCGGGAGGCGTCGGTGTTGCCGGCGTCACTCGCGGAGAGCGGAACGTACGGATCGGAGAGTTGCCCCTCGATATTCTGGAAGTAGTAGTAGGCGAGCGCGGTGGTAACTTCGATGTCCTTGGTCACGGTGGTTTCGAGACCGCCCTGGACGGCAAAGAGGTATTTGTCGTAACTCTCGAATTTTACGGGCTGATTCGAGGCAAAGTTGAAGTCGGTATTATAAACCGGGAACGCACCGCCAACGAGGAAAGGAGTAAAGCGGTCAAAAACGCGATACCGGGCGACCCCCGCAATGCCATCAAAGCCGATGTCGTCGTCCCACACAATCGACGAGGTGGTGAAGAACGGATTATCAAAGCGGCCGACGAGGATTCCGAGCTTGTGATTCTCATCGTCTCCAAGGGTGTAGCTCAGGAAGGCGCGATCAAGCCAGATGGCGTATTTGCTGAAATTGCCGCCCTGGCCATCGTCGGGCTTGCCAATGGTCTGGTTGGTCGAGGTGGGCGAATTGCTGTCGCCGGTGGCGAGACGGAAACCTGCGCTGAAATTCTCGCCAAGATCGATCCCGGCACCAAGGCGCACGCGGAGGCGAAGGCGGTAGCGGTCCTGGTCGGTGTTAAGCTGGGGGGCGAACTGGTCGCCGGTAACATCAAATGGAGCTCCGGTATTGATGGCGTTGAAGTTCGGGAAGGCTCCGGTGGCGTCGTTGCCGGACGGGAAGGCATCCGCCTGGAAGCGGAAGCGGAAATCCGCAAAGGGATCGACCTTGCCGATCCAGTCGGGGAGGATGCCTGGCGCAGCCCAGTTTTCGAGGCGGGCCTGGGCCATGACTTCGTCCTTGATCTGACTGCGGATTTGTTTTCGGACGACCTCGGGGACGTAAGTCACGCGCACCTCGCCTTCTGCCGGAGGGGGCGCGACCTGGGTGGAAATGACTTCGGCCATTGCGCTCTGGGTGGCCTGGGTCTGGGCAATCGCCGTCTGGGTGGCAATGGTATCGCGCTGGGCGATCTCGGCATCCGCCTCGGCCTGCGCAACCAGATCGCTGGCTTCCTCCTTGGTAAAGACGCCTTTCTCGACCAGGCGATTGATGAGATTAACCACGACGCTGCCGGTGGGCGTGGCGCTGGCCGCGGAAGAGGTGATCAGCTCTCCACTGCCGGCGGCGGGACCCGGATCACCGGGCAGAGCACCGGAGGGATCGTTGGCTGCGAGCAGAGTGTCAGGATTGGGCAGGAGGTCGTCGGGAATGGGCGGCGCTTGCTGCGTGGCACCGGAAGTGGGTGCCTTGGCTCCCTCCACATCAAGGGGGGCGAAGTTATAATCGGATGGCGCGATGGCAACGGTTTCCGTGCGCTCGGCTTCGACCGTTTCACTCAAAACTGGAGCCGGAGTCGGCGCGGAAGCTGGAGGCACAGCCTCGGGGGCATTCGTGGCACCGGAGAAATCGGGTTGCTCGGGCACGGTCGCCTGGGCGGCCAATGGCTTCCCTGCACTGGAATCAGCTGGAGGCTGCTGCTCCTGAGCGAAAGCGGAAAGCGAGGGCAGGACGGCGGTCGCCGCCAGCAATGGCCAGGTGATGAGCCGGAGACGGGTTCGGGCTGGGCGAAGAGGTCGCATAGATCAGGTAAAAGAGCGGTGTGAAGTTAGGGACGTCGGGCGGAAATCCGCAGATTGATGGGCATTGGCATGTCCGCGGGCGGCGGCTCCGGCAACTGCAGGCCGGTGAGGATTTCGTCGCATAGGATGCGGTCGACGGCGGGATCGCCGCTGGACCCGGAAAGGGCGGCGCGGGTAATACGCCCCGAGACAGGATCGGCCCAGATACGAAGGGTCACCGTCATGCTGGCCGAGCGTGTCTTCGGGTGCGTCCTGAGCGCCTGGACGACACAGGTCTGCACCTTGCCCGCATACCAGCCAAATTTGGAACCGCCACCGCCGGCGCCGGTGCCGCCGATGCGTCCACCTCCGCCACCTGCGGCGAGACCAAAACCATTGTCGGCGCCATCGCCGACAATGTCGGTCCCGAGAGGCGGTTCGTCTGCGGGTGCATCCGGCGGCGGTTCATCGACAGGTTTTTCCTCAGGCTGGAAATCCGGTTGCTCGATGGTTTCCTCAGGCTGTTCCGGCGGCGGCTCTTCGACTGGAGGCGGAGTGGGCGGGGGCGTCGGGGGCGGGGGCGGAGGAGGCACCAGACTGACCATGCTGATCTCCGGAGCCCGGCGCTTAGGCGCGGATTTTTTTCCAAAAACAAACCACCCCACAATGCCGGCAACGAGCACAACAGCCACCAGCATCGGCCAGCGGCGCTGGAGAAAGCCTTTGTCTTCGTCTTCTTCGTCGTCCGGAGTCATCGGTTATTTTTTCGACGATTGCGTCGCAAGCCCGACCTGCGTGATGTCCAGGCGGCCGAGAACGCTAAGGACATCCATGATGCCCTGGTATTGGGTGAGACCATCGCCTTTGACGACGACGGGAAATTCCGGTGTCTTCGCCTTGTTCTCGGCGAGTTTTTGCTCAAGCTCTTCGAGGGTGACCGGAATGGTATCGAGGAAGATTTTCCCTTCGTTATTAACGGTGACGGCGCGTGTCTTGGTCTCGGTCGGGGTGGTCTTGGTGCTGGCCTTTGGAAGATTAACTTTGATGCTCTGGACGCCGGCCGTCGTCATGATGATGAAGATCAGCAGGAGGACCAGATAGAGATCCACCATCGGAGTGACGTTGATGTCGTCGTAGGACTGATTATCGCCGGCCTGCATGAGTAGGATTAGCGGGAGGATTTGGCGGAGGCCGTGACTTCCGGCACGGGCACGGTCGACTCGGCGGGTTGCGGATAAAACTCGGCCATTTTCGTCACGAACTCGTCGATGAACATCTGCATGGCGCTAATGACTTCCTTGATGCGGGAGTTCAGGTAGCTGTAGATGAAGAGAGCCGGGATCGCGACGAGGAGGCCTGCAACCGTGGCCAGCAGGGCGCTGGCGATGCCGGGGGCGATGGAGTTGACTTCGACTTCGCCGGTCTTGGCGATGACGGCGAAGGTGATCATCACGCCAACGACGGTGCCAAGCAAACCGACGTAGGGTCCGCCGGCGATGCTAATGGTGAGAAAGATAAGGCCGTCGTTGAGCTTGTGAACCTCGCGATTCAGCCCGGCGTCGAGGCTGGCCCGGATGGCCTGGATCGAGCGGCCGGAGAGACCCTTGAAACCCGTCCGGGAGTTCTGGAGGCGGTGGGCGATTTCCTGCGTGCCGATGTGGTAGATGTGATACAGCGGCGAGCGCTTGAGGAGTTTCTGCGTCTTTACATCGGCCTTGCCGCCGAAGCTGCTCACACTCTCGGCATTCGTGTGGTCAAGGATGGTGAGGTCGGTGGCGACGTGGGACCACTGGCGCAGGAAAGTTTCGCTGCCTTTCTTGATCGTATTGAGATAGCGGAATTTGCGGATGGCGACCGTCCAGCCAACGATGGCCATGAGACAGCAGCAAAAGATGACGATCCATCCGTCGAACATCATGTTATGCGCGATGTCGCCGAATAGGGAGAGATGCTCGAGAATGGGGCTATGCCCGCCACCGCCACCGCGCATTTCGTCAGCGCCGGCGATGAGCGCCTTATTGTCGCCGCTTTGGGTTACTCCGGTCAGGCGGAGATAGCCTTCGGGGCGGGCGGCTTTCGAGATGGAGAGTTCATCGATCTCACCGACAAAATCGGCGGAGGCAGGTTTGCCGGGATCCGCACCCAGCGTGGCAGGCGTGGTGAGCGCGGGAAGGGCGGCGGAAACCGTGGCATACTGGACGCCATCGAGGAAAAGAGTCAGGGCGCTGCCGTCCGCCACGACCGCGAGTTTGCGCCAGACACCCGTGGCGAGCGGGTCGCCCGCAGGCGTGCGGGTGGCGGCTCCATTGCTGGTGATCTCCGCATAAGGCACGCCTTTGTCGAGGCCGATAACGAAGCCGTTTTCGCCGTCGCGGCGGCTGTAAATCACGGCATTGGGTTGCAAGTCCGTCGGTTTGATCCATGCGGACCAGGTAAGCGGCCCCCCGGCGGCGAAACCCAGGGCATCGGAAGCGGGAATAGTCACTGCCGTGGGCCCGCCGAGCAGACGGAGGCCGCCACCGATCATGGCACCCTGGCTGGGCGTGCCGGCATTCCCGGCCGTATTCTTGCCGCCGGTGGCGTCATTTGCAGGCGAGCCATTTTCCGAGAAATGGTAGACAAGCTGCGTGGAGTCGTCGTAGGTGGCGGCGGAATCCTGGGCATTTTCGGCATCGGGATTATTGTAATACAAATAGAACGCGGTCTTGGTGCCGGGCTCAACGCTGGGGAGCTGCACCCAGACAAAGGCCTCGTTCATCAGCCAGTCCCATTTTTCGATATGGAACGGGAGGAGCGTCTTATCATCAGCGGCAACAAAGCGGATGTCGCTGCCATCCTCTTTTGTGGCGGAAAATGGAAAATTGCCCTGATACAGCCGAATGAGAACCGGCACATTGTCGCCAATGGGCTGTGTGATCTCGGAGCCGTCCTTGGTGGTATCGATGGTAAATTCCTTGCGAGCGCCCCAGGTTTCATCCCACCAGGCATTGGCGGAACCTGCTAAGGTGAGAGCGGCAAGAGCGAGGCAGCAAGCGCGGTGTCGAAGATAATGGTGGTGTCTCATCGGTATGCGGATAATGGCGGAATTGGAAAAAGCGGGGCGATTGAGCGTTAGAAATTGACCCAGGCGCGGAATGTCAGACGGACATCTCCGACCGGGGTATAGATTTGACTGATTAACGGCACCCCGACATCGAGCGAGCCATTGAGAACCTTGAACAAACGAATGCGCGTGCCTCCGCCAATACTGGCGAGATTAAACTGCGCCTGCTGTTCGGGCAGTGGGTTATTAATGGTAACAAAACCCGCGTCCGTAAAAGCATAAGCCCGCCATTCGTCGATCCCAAAAACACCAGGCGCGGAGGGTGAAATGAACTCGATCGTGCCAAAAAGACCACTATCTCCCAGCACCTCCGATTCCAGATAGCCACGAGCCGTATCGAGTCCGCCACCCGCAAACTGCTCGCTATCGACCAGCGAATCTCCCGTAAGCTGGCCTTGCAGCCGTCCGTAAACCTGAAAACCTGCGGGCAAATTCTGGGTGTGCGCAAGCTCGCCCCGAAAATACAGAAAGCCGCCATCTGCATTGTAGCGGCGGTTGTCAAATTCCTCCCCGGAGCTGCCTGCCCCGCGGGTTGCAAATACAAACCCGGCTGTAATCTCGGTATTATAACTCTCCCCGGCAATGTATGCATTGTAGTCGATGCTAATGGGGTAATAGGTAATCGGCGTGCCGACGGCGTCGCCGTTTTGCAGTAGAAGGTCCTGGCCAAAATGCTTGTAGTCGAGACCGGCGCTCAAGGAATGGTAGAGATTATCGAGCGGGGGCAATGTGGCTATGAGACGCGCACCGACAATCTCTCCATTACCGGCAACAGCGCCACCTCCCAGAGTGGAGACATTACTATTCTGCCGCAGACCCGAGACCATCAGGCTTAGCCATGGAATCTCCGGAGTGCGGGCGATGTAATAGGCTCCGTAGATAAGCGCATCGTCGATATTTTCCGGCGCAATCTGGAAATTAAACCCCAGCGTATGCCCGAGCTGCCAGAGGTTATTGTAGCTCAGATAGCCATTGAGGCGCAGCGGCGTGGTGTTTGCGCTGTAGCGATTGTTCAGTTCAAAGTTGCCGTGGAGGGGCAGTGTATCCTCGACGGCAAGGTCGACATCGATGGTGTTGGGCACGGCACCGGGACGCAACGACGGCGTGACCCGCCGGTCGGGATTTTGGTTCAGGCCGACGATCTCGCGCGAGACGTTATTAAAATTAGGCACGGACCCTTCCGCAAGGGAGGGCACCTGTTTCTTGATATCGTCGATGAGGAAGTAGCGGGAGCCTTTGACGCGAAGCCGTCCGACCCGGCCCTCCGAAACCTCCATGTAAATCACGCCTCCCGCTCCAGTCTGTTGCGGGATATTCACGGAGACCGTCTGGTAGCCGTTGTCCTGAAACGCCTTTTCGAGGGCGACACGCGCCTGTTCGATGTCCGATTCGCTACGCCCGGGGCCCAGATAGGGATAGACGGCTTCCTCGATTGCAGGATTGGAGAGCTTGGTAGCTCCGCTGACTCGATACTCGGAGATGTAAAGGGTGCGTTCCTCGGGAAGGGGCGCGGATTGCGCAGAAGCCGAGCTGGCAAGGCAGGCGGCGAGCAGAATTGCCCGGGGAATCAAGGCTTGCGCCCACGCCGGTGCGTCTCCGGAGCAGGAGTGGGGCGCGTTTGGAATGGATTCGGATCCGTGCATGCCGTCGAGAGCCTTCCGTAAGAGCCTGATTTCGCGAACGGACGAAAGGGGCGAAGCGTTACAAAATTGTCAAAATTGCCGATTTTACCCTATGCCGACGCTGCGAATGCCCTCTCAAAAACCAAAAGGCGGAGCCACACCTGGCTCCGCCTTGATTTCATTCGAAACTTACTGAATCGTTAGGAAACGGGCGTTGGTCCGACGTTGGTTCCGTCGATAATGTCCCTTAAAAATTCCGCGTCCTGTTCATTTCCACCCAGAACGGCATTAACCCGATCGATTTGCGTGTTAATCCGCAAGCGAAGCGTGGGTGTTAGCTGTTCGGCGGGCACCGTATTTAACACAATCCTAAGCGCCCGGACAAATTGCGGGCTTTTCGGAAGATACACGCCGGCGCCACGAAAATAGTTTACCGAAAGCTGGCGAACGAGCGTGATCACAGCCGTTCCATATGCATTCGGACTGACAGAGCGGCGAATGAATGAGCGGGCGAGCGATGCGAACTGCGGCGTCAGCGCGGGATTCATTCGTGCGTAACGGCCAAGCAAGGCGGCGGTAATGCGGACATTCCTAGCGCCTGAGGCGCCGCTCAGACGTTGCTGCAACTGGTTGCGAAACTGGCTGACGGGCGCCACTGATGCGGCATGGGTTGCATTCGGCAGGAGCCACAGCACCGCGGCTGCGGCAAGGGCGGGCATAAGTTTTTTGATCATGGTTCCGGTGCTTTGTTTTGCGCACCTTGCCCGCCCTTACTTAGCTCCGCCACCATTTGGTGGTTACAATTTCGTGTCGTTACATTTTCGTAATAAACAACCCTTCCGGACGGATACGGCAGGCACTTTGCTAAGCATCGGGAAGCGGACCCGCGGCCATAAGCAGGCGTATGGCTTCCCCCGCGGCGGCGAAACCGAATGCTCCGGTAACATGGCACGCGGCACCAAATCCGGTGGCGCAATCCATTTTTAGATTCGAGCCGGGTTCCGGGCTGGCGCAGGTCGAGCCGTCGCTCCACGGATAGGCAGGCGGCTCGGGTGAGAAGATGGCGGGCACTCCGTAGAAATGACCATCGCCCTTCTCCCAACCGTGGTCGCGGCGCAACTTTCGGCGCACGAGGCGAAGGAGATCGTCCCTACCGGTGCGGCCGAGATCGTCGCAGCGGATTTGTGTGGAATCGGTTTTTCCACCAGCTGCGCCAATTGTAAGGACAGGGAGCCCGCGTTCGCGGCAGGTGGCAAGAATAAGTGCCTTGATGGACATGCGATCCGTGGCGTCGACCACGCAGGAAAAATCGCCCGCGAGCAGGCGCTCCGCATTGGAGGGGAGGAGAAACTCGGTAATCGCGTGGACCTGGCAGCCAGGGTGGATGTCGCGGATGCGCTCGGCAAGCACGGCCACCTTGGGTTTTCCAACCGTGGAGACGAGGGCGGGAAGCTGGCGATTGATATTCGTTACACAGACATCGTCCATGTCGATAAGAGTAAGCGCGCCGACCCCGGAACGGGCGAGGGCTTCGACGGTCCAGGAGCCGACTCCTCCGACGCCGACGATGACGACGTGGGAGCGCGCGAGACGGGCGACAGCGGGCCTGCCGAGCAGACGTCCGAGGCTGGCAAAGCGGGGGTCTGGCATTGGGGAGCCTTCAGATTCCATGGATGGTCGCGTATCGATGGCGGTGAGACGGGATCGGGCTGATTGCCGATTTATGCGGCAGCCTGTGTTTCGGCGTCGGAATGGATGGCGTCGTCGACGGCTTCCCAAAGGGACTGGCCGCGACCGATCTCCCATTCACGGCGGCGGGCAGGGTTGGCGAGCGTTGTTTCGAGCTGGAGAATGGAACGGTCGAGTTCGGCCTGATCCACCGCATCAAGGGTAATGGCAAGGGCCTCGCGTCCGGATTCGGCGGCTCCGAGGGCTCGTGCGGCGGCGGCGGCATTGCCTTCGAGCAGAAGGATGTCCGCGAAGGCCTGCAGGACGTAGGGGAGCGACCAGCGATTCCCGAGTTCACGGGCGATGGTGACCCATTCGGCGAGGGCACTGCGGGCACGGACGGGGTCGCCCGCGGCATTGGAGGCCTTGGCAACTCCCCAGAGAATGTAACCGGCGATCCATTTGTCACCGACGGCACGATAGATGGCGAGGCTCTCCTCCTTCATGCGGAGGGCTTCTTCGAAGCGGCCCTCATCCACGGCGAGAGTGCCCAGGCCGCTGAGTGCAATGGCGATGAGAAGACGGTCGCCGCTGGCTTTCCCGAGCTCGAGGGCAGGTTCAAAACAGGCGCGAATGTCTTCCGCAACAGTAAGGTTGCGTTTGACGAACCCCAGAAAGGCGCCATTGAGCGTGGCGGCGGCTGTGTCGCCGAGGGACTCGTAAATGGCAATGGACTGTTCGTAGAGCGGTTGGGCGTCGGCGGCACGATCCCGGCACCAGGCGATTCTCCCGGCTCCGGCGAGGGCGGCGGCACGCTCACGCGTGGGTTCGAGGGCTCCAGGAGCATGGAGAATGCTTTGGAAAACTTTGCAGGCTTCTTCGAGATTACCGCGGATTTCCCAGTAGCGAGTGAGGACTCCTGCGATGCGCAAGCCTTTTACGGCCAGGTGCGGGCGGCGGGCGGCCCAGTCAAGGGCAAGGCGGAAGTTGCTGCGTTCGGTATCGATCCGTTCCAGAGCCAGGGCGATTCCTGAACCCTCGAGCTGCGGCAGAAGCGCTTCGGCGACGCTGAGAAAACAGGCGAGATGGCGGTCGCGAAGACTTTCCACTTCTCCAGAGGTCTCGAGTTTTTCCTGAGTGTAGTGCCAGACGGACTCGATCATGGTGTAGCGCACGGAGCCGTCAGCTCCGGTTTCGACGCTCAGGAGGGATTTGTCGACGAGTTGCTGGAGGAGATCGAGGGCTTCGTATGCATCAACTCCATTGCCCGTACAGACGTCTTCGATGGCTTCGAGGGTGCGGCCGCCGCCAAAGACACCCAGCCTCCGGAAGAGGGTGCGTTCGTCTTCGGAGAGGAGGTCGTAGCTCCAGTCAATAAGAGCCCGAAGGGTTTGCTGGTGCGGCAGCACGGAACGGTTGCCGCCAGTAAGGAGGCGAAAGCGATCATCAAGGCGGGTGGCGATCTGCTCGGGCGAGAGGACTTTGGCCCGGGCGGCGGCAAGCTCGATAGCGAGCGGGATGCCATCGAGCCTCCAGCAGATTTGCGCAATGGACGGGGCATTTTGCCGGGTGACTTCGAAACCGGGTTTGGCGGCGGCGGCGCGGTCGATAAAAAGCCGGACGGCTTCGTATTGGGACACGGTGGCCACGATGTCGGGCACTTGAAAAAGGTCGCGGGCGGGGTTGAGGATGGTGAGCGGCGGGACGGACCAGGTGCGCTCCCCGGAAATACCGAGGGAATGCCGGCTGGTGGCTAGGATTTGGAGGGCGGGACCAGCCCTGAGGAGTTCGGCAGCCAGGGTGGCGGCGCTGTTGAGGACGTGTTCGCAGTTGTCAAACAGGAGGAGCATTTTCCGTTTGCTGACATAACGGGCAAGCGTGCGCTGGATGGGAATCTCGGGTTCCTCGCGAATGCCGAGGGTGGCGGCGACGGTTTCCCAAAGACGCAGGGGATCGGTGAGCGTGGCGAATTCCACAAACCAAACGCCTCCGGAGAACTCGCCCAGAACCTGACTGGCCACCTGAAGGGAGAGGCGGGTTTTGCCTGTGCCGCCGGTGCCGGTAAGGGTGATGAGCCGGGAGGTCTCGAGCAGTTCGCGCACGTCCGTTACATGCGTCTCGCGGCCCACGAAGGTGCTGAGATTGGAGGGAAGATTGTTTGGAGTGACCTCAAGAAAGCGCAGGGGCGGGAACTCGGAAGCGATGCCGTCGATGACGAGTTGGAAGAGGTGTTCGGAGCGATTGAGATCGCGCAGGCGGTGCTCGCCGATGTCGCGCAGGCGGATGCCGGCGGGCAGGAAATCGCGAACGAGTTCCTCCGCGGAGAAGGAAAGAAGCACCTGTCCGCCGTGCGCTGAGGCGAGAATGCGGGCGACGCGATTGAGGGGGTTCCCAAAGTAATCTCCATCTCGAAATTCGGCGGCGCCAGTGTGCAGGGCCATGCGCACGCGGAGCGGGCCGGTCTCGCCCCAGGCTTCCTCATCAAGCTGGCGCTGGGCCGTGGCGGCAGCGGCGAGCGCGTCCGGCGCGGTGTCGAAGGCGATGCAAAAAGCGTCGCCAATCGTCTTGAAAACGTAGCCATTGCTGGCAGCGGCGCAGGCGTGAAGAATGGCATCGTGGCGCGCCAGAGCGGGTTGCATCGCGCCAGGGTCCCGCTCCCAAAGGCGGGTGCTCCCTTCGATGTCGCTAAAGAGAAATGTGATGGTTCCCTGAGGCGCCGGCATATCGAATCCATCCTAGACGGAGATGTCTGGAAGCTCCACCGCGAATGCGTGGTATGACGTGTAATTGTCCGCAAAGAACCGGCTGCATTCCGGGAATGGCACCGCTTTTACAAGCCGGCGAGCGTGATGGTTTTCAGGACGAGGTAGTCGTCGATGCCGTATTTGGAGCCTTCGCGGCCGAGGCCGGATTCCTTGACGCCGCCGAAGGGGGCCGTGGGGTTCGAGATGAGGCCGGTGTTAACACCGGTCATGCCGTATTCGAGGGCTTCGGCGACGCGCCAGATACGGCCGAGGTCACGGGTATAAAAGTAGCTGGCGAGGCCGACGCTGGTGTCGTTGGCGAGGCGGATGGCTTCTTCTTCGGTGGTGAAGCGGAAGAGCGCGGAAACCGGGCCAAAGACTTCTTCCTGAGCGATCTCCATTTCCGTGGTGACACCGCCGAGGATGGTGGGCTCGTAGAAGGTGCCGCCACGCGGGTGCGGGTGACCACCGAGGAGAACCTGCGCGCCTTTGCCGGTGGCGTCGGCGACAAGGGCACGGACTTTATCGAGAGCAGCCTGGTCGATAAGAGGCCCTTGCTGGACGCCGTCTTCGAAGCCGTCGCCAATTTTAAGCTCCGCCACGGCGGCGGTGAGTTTTGCAACGAAGGCATCGTACACAGCGGCGTGAATCAGGAAGCGATTCACGCAGACGCAGGTCTGGCCGGTGTTCCGATATTTGGAGGCGAGAGCGCCTTCGACGGCGGCGTCGAGATCGGCGTCTTCAAAGACGATAAAGGGGGCGTTGCCACCGAGTTCCATGGTGACTTTTTTGACCGTGCCAGCGCATTGAGCCATGAGGAGTTTGCCGATTTGCGTGGAGCCGGTGAAGGTGAGCTTGCGGACGATGGGGCTGCTCGTGAGCGCGCCGCCGATTTCCGAAGCGCTGCCGGTGAGGACGTTGAAGAGGCCTCCGGGCAGTCCGGCGCGGGCGGCAAGTTCCGCGAGAACGAGCGCGGAGAGCGGGGTTTGCGAGGCGGGCTTGCAGACCATGGCGCAGCCCGCGGCAAGGGCGGGAGCGACTTTGCGGGCAAGCATGGCGTTGGGAAAATTCCACGGCGTGATGGCGGCGCAGACGCCGACGGGCTGCTTGAGCACGAGGAGCCTGCGATCGGCGGAGGGAGCGGGGAGGATGTCGCCGGTGATGCGACGGGCTTCCTCGGCGAACCACTCGATGTAACCGGCGCCGTAAATAATCTCGCCTCGGGCTTCGCCCAGGGGTTTGCCCTGCTCGGCGGTGAGGATGGCCGCCAGGTCGTCGATATTCTCGATGAGGAGTTCGAACCAGCGGCGGAGAATGTGAGCGCGTTCCGCAGCGGGGAGTTTTTGCCAGGCGGGCATGGCGGCGGCGGCGGCGGCGATGGCCTCATGGGTCTCGGCGGCTCCCATGTCGGGCACCTGAGCAAGGACTTCGCCGGTGGAGGGATTGGTGACGTCGAGGATGCAGCCGGAAGCGGCATCGCGCCAGCGGCCATTGATGAAGGCCTGTGTCTTGAGGAGGGATGGATCGCGGAGTTCGAGCATGGCCGGTTGGAGTTTTGCTCACGCTATCACGAGGGAGTGAATTCCGAAAGCGGCTGGCTCTTGTGCTCGCGGCAAGGGAAGGAAGCCTTTGGGAGAGGCAACGGAATAATTTCCGCCTGCATGTCCCTTTTGTTTCGCTAAGGAGTCTCGCCATTGGAGACTCCAGCACTCTAGTATGATGGCAAATCCCCAATCCATTATGAGTCTCAGCCCTCTCGCCGGAAAACCCGCCCCCGTATCGATCCTCACCAATGTCCCGCGCCTGCTGGTTTCGTATTACGCCGAGCAGCCGGACCCCGCGGTGGCCGGAGAGCGGGTGGCCTTCGGCACGTCGGGACATCGTGGGACGGCACTGCGGCGGACGTTTAATGAAAACCACATTCTGGCGACGACGCAGGCGATCTGCGATTACCGGGCATCGGCCGGAATCGACGGGCCGCTTTTCATCGGAATGGACACCCATCCGCTATCCGAAGCGGCGCTGGTGACGGCCATCGAAGTGCTGGCAGGCAATGGCGTGACCTGCATGGTGGACGCTCAAGGCGGCTTCACGCCCACGCCGGCGGTGTCTCATGCGATCCTGACTTACAACAAAGACCGCACCGCGGGGATGGCAGATGGCATCGTGATCACGCCATCGCACAATCCTCCGGCGGATGGCGGCTTTAAGTACAATCCGCCCAATGGCGGCCCGGCGGATACGGACATTACCTCCGCAATGGAAAAACGAGCCAACGAACTGCTGGCCGATGGATTGAAGGGCGTAAAGCGCGTAACACTGGCGCAGGCCCGGACGACGGGGCTGACGCAAAAGTTCGACTACATCGACAATTACGTCGGTGATCTCGGAGCGGTGATCGACATGGAGGCCATCCGGGCCAGCGGCCTCAAGATCGGCGTGGATTGCCTGGGGAATTCGTCGGTCGCGTACTGGGAGCCGATCGCTGAGCGCTACCATCTCGATCTGACGATCGAAAACGGCACCGTGGACCCGACCTTTCGCTTCATGTCCGTCGACTGGGACGGGAAGATTCGCATGGATTGCTCCTCGCCGTACGCGATGGCAGGCCTGATCAGGCTGAAGGATAAATTCGACATCTCCTTTGCGAATGATACGGATGCCGACCGTCACGGCATTGTGACGCGCAGCGCCGGGTTATTAAACCCGAACCACTATCTCGCCGTGGCGATCTCGTATCTCTTCGCCAACCGTCCGGCGTGGCCGGCAGGCGCGGGCGTGGGCAAGACGCTGGTGAGCAGCAGCATGATCGACCGGGTCGCCGGCAAATTGGGGCGGAAGCTCATCGAAGTGCCCGTGGGCTTCAAGTGGTTCGTCACCGGACTCTTCGACGGCTCGATGGGCTTCGGCGGCGAGGAGAGTGCGGGCGCCTCGTTTCTCAAGCGCGACGGCTCGGTGTGGACGACGGACAAGGACGGGCCGATCCTCGGGCTGCTGGCGGCGGAAATTACCGCGAAGACAGGGCGGGACCCCGGGGCGCACTACCATTCGCTCACGGAAGAGTTTGGCGCACCGGTGTATGAGCGCATCGACGCTCCGGCGGATGCAAAACAGAAAGCCATCCTTAAAAATCTAACGCCGGAAGCGGTAACGGCGACGGAACTGGCAGGCGACCCAATTACGAAAATGCTGACAAAGGCACCCGGCAATGGCGCGGCCCTCGGCGGGTTGAAGGTGGAGACGGACTACGGCTGGTTCGCCGCACGGCCCTCGGGCACGGAGGATGTTTACAAGATTTACGGCGAAAGTTTCCGGGACGCCGCGCATCTCAAGCGGATTCAAACCGAGGCGCAGGAGATGCTCGCCAGAACGTTTGCCGCCGCGTAGGATTCGAGGCCATGAGTACTGTCCCGGCCAAGGTCACGTTTCTCTTCGATATCGATAATACGCTGCTCGATAACGACAAGGTCACGAAAGACCTGCACAAATATCTCGGTCATTTCGGGCCGGATGCCTGCAAGCGGTATTTCGAGCTGTTCGAGGCGTTGCGGAACGAACTGGGCTATGCGGATTACCTCGGCACGCTGCAGCGCTACCGGCTCGAGAAGGAGCACGACGCACGGCTGCTGCGGATGTCTTCGTTTCTGGTGGATTATCCGTTTGCCAACCGGCTCTTCCCGGGATCGCTGGACGCGATCGAGCATGTGCAGCAATGGGGCCGCCCGGTGGTGCTGTCGGATGGCGATGCCGTCTTCCAGCCGCGCAAGATCGAGCGGTCGGGCATTTTTGAGGCGGTCAGCCGCAGCGTAATGATCTTCGTCCACAAGGAGCGGGAGCTGGACCAGGTGGAGCGGATTCACCCGTCGAAGCACTATGTGATGATCGACGACAAGCTGCGCATTCTCGCGGCAATGAAGGCGATCTGGAAGGACCGGCTGACCACGGTCTTCGTAAAACAAGGGCATTACGCCTTCGAACCTGGAATCGAGGACAAATACCCCGCCGCCGATCTGACGATCGAGCGGATCGGCGCGCTCGTGGACCATGATTTTTCGCATTTGTCGGCTTAAAGGGATGCTTTTACTCCGCAGGGACGGCGGATTCACCCATCTGCCATAATGCTGCACGGACTCAGCGCGCTGGTACTCGGGCTCGGGTTGTTTTTCCTCGGGGTGCAGCTGGCGGGCGACAACCTGCGGCGCCTCTCGGGACGATCGTTCCGCAAGGTGATCCAGGAAGCCGGAGACAGCGTGGCGGTCGGCTCGCTGGCGGGCCTGGGCTTTGGAGCGTTGATGCAGAGCGCAACGGCGGTAACGTTCGTGCTGGCAAGCATGCAGCGCTCGGGGCTGGTGACGTCGGTAAAAGCCATGCCGGTGATCCTGTGGAGCAATGTCGGGCTGACGGCGCTGGCCTTTCTGGCGACGTTGGATATTCACCCGCTGGTGGCCTACTTCGTCGGGGCGGCGGGCATTTTCTCGGGCACGGTGCGCAATCCCAACTGGCGTGCATACGCCGGCGTGCTGCTGGGGGTGGGTTTGATCCTTTACGGACTGGAGTCCATGGGCACGGGCGCGGAGCCGCTGCGCAACGAGGCGTGGTTTCGCGGGCTGCTGGATCAGGCCGTCGGCTCGCCGGTGATCGCGTTTGCCGTGGGTATCGCGGCGGCGGCGTTGCTGCAATCGAACACGGGGGCAACGATGCTCGTCATCACGCTGGCAGGCGCGGGTGCGTTTGATGTCGAACGGGCTGCCTTGCTCATTTACGGAACGAATCTCGGGGCGATCCCACTGCGCATCGTATTGGGGATGAATCTGGACCGCCCCTCACAACGGCTGGTGCGCTACGAGGATTTATTCTGCCTGTGCAGTGGCGTGGTGATGACGCTGCTTACATTCGTGCCGTGGTCGGGAATGCCATTAATCCCCGCCATTGCGACGCGGATCGCGCCCGGAGTCGAACTCCAGCTGGCGGCGGTGTTTCTGCTTTCCAATTTGATTCCAGCCGCCGGGATGGCGCTTGCGATTCGCCCGGCGGCGGCGTTGCTGCAGCGGCTGCTGCCCGGAGAGTCCTCCGCCGCACTGGCGCAACCGAAATTTCTTTCGGATTCCGCTTTGAGCGACCCCTCTTCGGCCATCGACCTGATGGCGAAGGAGGAGGCACGGCTGTTGGAAGCGATTCGCGTGGAGCCGCGCCGCCCGGATGGAGACCCGGAGGAGCGAACAGACCCGGCCTTCCTGCAACTGGGCAACGTCATCGAAAGCTTCGGCGCGCGTCTGGTTTCACGAAGCCGCCTCACCGAGAAGGAGGCCCATTCGGTGCATCTGCTGCGAGCCGAGCTGTCGTTGATCCGGTATGTGGAAAGCGCCGTTTCGGAATTCAACGAAGCGCTGTGGGAAGCAGGGAAAGCCGGGGGCAATGAATCCGCCATCTCGGTGCTATCGAACGCGATGCGGGAGCTGACGCAGAACGCGCAGGCGGCGGCCAATCATCTGGACCCGGCAGCCATCGAAAAACTTCGCAGCGCGACAAAACGGCGTGGGGATTTTGTGAAGCAGCAAACTGGGAAAGCGACCACGGACGGACAGGAAGGAAATGCCACCGCGTCTCCTGAAGCCGGCGCGCTGGCGGATGCCTTCGAGCTGGCAGCCTGGATGTTGCACCGGCTTTCCAAGGTGCTGACAAGCCTTGCGGAACTAGGCGGATAAAAGACCGGCCACCGCCTCGTCAAACGCCTGCTCCGGATGCGCCGGCGCGGATTTGCTGCGCCAGGCGACAACGCCATCGGGCCGCACGAGAATGGCTCCGCCGGGCTCGATGCCATAGAGGGATCGAAAGCGCCCGCTGGCATCGCTAAAACCATCGTCTCCACCGATCTGAAAAACCTCGATCGCAAAGCCGCCTATTTCTTTCTCCAAAGCGAACTGCCACGCGCTGGCCGGGGATGCGGCGAGCAACACGAAGCTGCGTCCGAAGAGATCGAGCGTCGAGCACCGGACGCCGTCGCGCTCCAGCCAGACGTGCGGAGCACGGGCACCGGGAGCGCCGCCTGAATCCACTCCGGAAGCCTCTGGTTCGGAAAGGAAGGCGCCCTGCTCGTAGCGCCAGCCGAGATCCTGCTTGTCCGTGCCGCCGCGGCGCTTGCTGGTGGCGAGGAGGGCGCGAACTTTGTCCCATTCGCCGGAGAGCCCCGCGCCAACGAGCTCCCAAACTTCGGAGCGGAAGCTATCGGCGGTCTGGAAAGTCTGCGCGGCCATGGGATGGCGCTCGGCCTGATAGCTGTCGAGGAGGACCTCCGGCGCGCCGTGGAGGACGGCGGCGATTTTCCAGGCGAGGTTGTGCGCGGACTGGAGGCCGGTGTTCATGCCGAGACCGCCGGTGGGAGAGAGCCGCGCCGCGGCGTCGCCCGTGAGAAGGACGCGGCCTTTGCGAAACTGGCGGGCGACCTTGGGGCTCATGACCCAGGGGCTGACGCTCAGGATTTCCACGGGCACGTCGGGCAGGCCGGACGCATGGATGATGGTTCCGAGGAGTTTTTCCTGGGGCCAGTCGGCGGGCGTCTGGCCTTCGTCGAGAAAAAGGTGCATAAGCCAGAGATCGCTGCCATTGACGGCGACGTAGCTGACAAAGAGTTCCTCGGTGAGGACGTTGTTCAGGATGGCGGGCCGTGTCATGAGCCGGCTGCCGTAGTCGGCGCGGAAGAAGGTGTTGAGAAAGTGGCCCTGGTCTCCGGGTCCGTCGGCTGCAATCCCGAGGGCGTGGCGAGTGCGGCTTCCAGCGCCATCCGCAGCCACGACGTACTGGCATTGCACCAGAATATGCTGGTCGTAGGCGGAGCGGTGGACATGCAAGTGGATGCCACCGGGTATTTCCTCGAGCGAGGTGACTTCGTGGTCGAAGAAGATGCTGGCATTTTCCTCTTTTTCGAGCGCGGAGAGGAGAGCCTGCTCCGTGACGGTCTGCGGGCAATGCACGACCTGGCAGGGACTGGCCATTTCATCACCGGGCTCCCAAGGGATGCGCCCATATTCCTCGCCGACAAGCGAGCTTTCCCAGACGGAGAGATCGAATCGCTCGCGAGGCAGGCTGGCGGCGAGCATGGGCGCCAGGACACCTGTTTGGCGGAATATCTCGGCGGTGCGCCGGCTGATGCCCATGGCTTTGGGATGGGTGGAAAGTCCTCCCTGCCGCTCGAAGACGGCACAGCGAATGCCGAAACGGGCGAGGAGCAACGCCGTAAGCAGCCCACAGGGTCCGGCACCGACGATGCCAACCGGATACGGGTAGGTCGTCATTGCAAATCCTCCGCGGTCACGCTCGTCTGCGCACGGGCGGCGAGGGCGCGGGCTTGCGCGACGACGGTTTCCGAATCGGACTCGAAGCGGTAGCCGTTGCAATTCGGACACAGCGCAACCCGTTTGGCGACAATGGAATCACAGCTTTCGCAGACCTTGAAGTTGCCGGGATGCTCGATGATTTTGGCGGCCTTTTGCGAGCGGTCGCTCAGATGCGGATCGGGATCGGCCATAGCACGATGAAGTTCGCCCCGGAGACCGCTGGATTGCAAGCGCTTCCGGCGGGAGATTTTCTGCTTCCGAATGGGAAAGCACGCGGAAATAATGGCTGGAAGCATGCCACGCGTAGCAATAATCGGAGCAGGCATTTCCGGGCTGAGCTGCGGACGGAAACTGGCCCGCGCGGGCTTCGATGTGGTGGTAATCGAGAAGTCACGGAGCTTCGGGGGACGCTGCGCGACACGGCTTTGGGACGGCGCAGTGGTGGATCACGGCGCACAGTTTTTCACGATCCAAAATGCGGCGTTTCGCAAGGACCTGGAGAGCCTCGAGCCAGGCCGGATTCGGGAGCTGCCGCTGCCCGTTCTGGACGAAAAAGGAATGCCGCTGGCGTCGGACGGACGATGGTACCACGTGGGGGGCAATAACCGTCTGGCGCATGCGCTGGCGGAGGGACTGAACGTGCGTTTCCAGACCGAGATTCATGCGATCCGGCATTCCTTCGGGCATTGGAGAGTCGACGGCGAGCGCTTTGATCTGGTGGTGAGCTGCGCGCCGTGGCCGCAGACAGCGAAACTGCTGGGACGGAGCACCGGCGCGGCCATTTATTCGAAATGCCTGGCGGCGTTTTTTGCCTATGCGGGCAATCCGTCCGGTCTGGCGAAATCGGCCTACGCCGTGAGCGATCGAAGCACCGATGTGTTGCGATGGACGGCGTGTGAAAATCACAAACAGCATCGGATTCCAAAGGGCCGGACCGTCTTCGTGGTCCATGCGGCGCGTGGATTTAGCGCGGAATTTTACGATGCGGCCCCCGAAGTATGGGTGGGACGGTTACGCGGGTTGCTGGAGGCGCGCTGGGGATTGGATGCGGCGAAGTTTCTTGGGAATTTCACGCACCGCTGGGGATACGCACAACGAATCGCCGAGGTAGCCGCGCCGGTTTTACCGAGGGGATTTTTCCTCTGCGGGGACAGCCTGGTGCAATCCCGCATCGAGGACGTGTGGCTTTCCGGAGTGGAGACGGCGGAGCGGGTTCCGGGTTGAAGATACCCGCAAAAGGCGCCCCGGCGGGGCCATCTTTCTTTACGTGAAGATGATCTGCGCGCCGGCGGAGAGTTCGTAGAATTCGCCGACGGTCAGAACCCTGTCCATCTGGGGACAAAAATCCGCGTCGGTCAGGTGGAACATGTCCACGGTGGCCTTGCAGGCGTAGATTTTGCCTCCGGCGTCGTGGATCATCTCGATGAATTCCGGGATGGGCGGGATGTCGAGCTTCTCCATTTCCTTGTTCATCATCGACGTTGCGAAGGCGGACATGCCGGGCAGGGCTCCCAGGAGGGTGGGCAGAGGAAAGCCCTTGGCGTCGGGAACGCGCATGGCGGGGTTGCCCACTGTCGCGATTTTGATGCCGCCCATATATTTGCTAAGGATTCCGTAGAGGCCGAAGAAGGTGAAGAAGAGGCTGGCTTCGATGCCTTCCATGCGGGCGCCGTTGGCCATGATGAGGCCGGGGTAGATGCCGTCGAGGGAACCTTTGGAGACGATGATGGAGACTTTTTTGATTTTATCGGAGGATTCGGACATGGGGACTCCTTTCTTTTTCGGGGTCAGACGCAGCTGACCGGTTTCGGGTAACCGCTGATCTTTGCGGCCTTTTTAATGGGGCCGTCGGGGAAGAGGGCGTAGAGATCCTTGGTGGGGATGTTGCCGATCTTGTTCATGCGGCGCATCCCGGGGACGACGCTGCGTTCCTGAAAGTCCCTGTCGATGAAGTCGAGGATTTTCCAATGGGCGTCGGTGAGGGTGATGCCCTCCTCGGCGGCGATGGCCGCGGCGACGTCGCGGGTCCATTGCGAGTGGTTGGCAAGGTAGCCCTCGTCATCGACGTCGAGGAGGATTCCGGCGAGTGTTTTTTGTGGCATGGCGGGGTTGTGTGGGTGGATTGCTAATTACTAAATAAAGCGTTCACGCAGCCATTTGGGTGGGCCGGACAGACTCGGGGATGCGCTTGCCGCGGAGGCTCATTTCGTGGCCGACAAAGGGGATGGGGAGTCCGCGCAGGAGAATGTTCCAGTAGATCCATTTGAAGGACATTTTCCCGAAGTGGTTGAGGCGGGACTCTCCGAGCAGGCTCATGGGACCGATGACGGGGAGCGGGAAGCGCCCGGGAACGGGCTCGAGGGTGTAATTGAAATCGAGCAGGAAGCCCTTGCCGTAGCCGGACTCGATAAAGCAGTTGGCATGGCCGTCAAACTGGCAGGCGAGCTTTTCTCCGCGGATGAAATACAGGATATTTTCGGTAAGGACCTCGGCCTCGAAATGGGCGACCGAGCCGGCCTTGGACGTCGGGGCGTCGGTGGCATCGCCGAGGACGAAGATGTTTTCGCGGGCCTTCGACTGGAGGGTGTGCTTGTCGACGGGCACGTAGTTGAGTTCATCGCCGAGGCCGGAGCGCTCGATCATGGCGTCGCCCATGTTCGGGGGCACGGTCACGAGGAGGTCGTAGGGGACTTCCCTGTCGTCCCAGGAGACGATGCGGCGACGCTCGGCCTCCACCCGGGCGATGGCGAAGTCATGCACGACGGTGATGCGTTTTTCCTCAAGCAGATGTCCGAGAATGGCGGAGGCAATGGGTTTGGTGAAGGCGCCGGAGAGCGGCGTCACATAGACGATCTCGGTCTTGTCGCGCAGACCGTGCGCGGTGAGCCAGGAATCGGCGAGAAAGGCAAATTCGAGGGGGGCGACCGGGCACTTGATGGGCATCTCGCAGACGTGGATGACGAGGCGTCCGCCCTTCCAGTTGTGACGGAGTTCGCTCAGGGCGCGTGCGCCCTCAAAGGTATAGAACTCGTGGACGTCCTTGCGCCACCCGCCGCCAAGCATGCCCTCGACCTGATCGGGCGCCGGGTGGACACCCGTGGCGACAATCAGCACGTCGTAAGGCACGGACGAACCGTCCTCGAGCCGGACGCGGTTGGCATCGGCGTCGATGCGGTCGATGGCAGCCTCGGTGTATTCGACGCCGTGCGGGATCAGGCGGCGTTTCGGGCGGACGACGTCCCTTTCGGTGTAGATGCCGAAGGGCATGAACAGGAAGCCGGGCTGGTAGTAGTGGTCGGGATGGCGGTCGATGATGCGGATCACCCAATCGGCTCCGGGGAGCTTGCGACGAAGATGGCTGGCCATCATGGTGCCGGCGGTGCCGGCGCCAAGGATGAGGAGGGTTTTCATGGGGTGACTCCAAGGAATTGATCGCGCAGGAAGCCGATCATGGTCCGCACGCGTTCGTCTTTCAGATGATAAATGAGCTTCCGGTCATCGCGCCGGCGGTCGATGAGGCCAGCGAGACGGAGAATTTTCAACTGCTGGGAAATGTTCGACAGATTGCCGTGGGCGACCACGTCGGCGATATCCTGCACGCAAAAGTCGCCGCGGGTCAAAAGGCAGATGATCCGAAAGCGCGCCTTGTTGGAAATCAGGTGAAACAGCATGAGCGTCTGCGCGCAGACCGATTCGCTCCGGGCAAACTCTTCTTTCATCGCCACACAAACCGATTTCATTATTTTAGGATCTTCTAAGATATTAAAATGGATGCGTTTTTTGTCAAACGGTTTTCGTAAGGCGCCGCGCTTTCCCGGACACGGCGACCAGGAGGTCCGCGCTCAGGGCGCATGGCCGGGCTGCACGCTGACGGCCATGTTTAATAGATTCAACGGGCCGAACTGTGTGGCGATGGCTACGTCGGCGGCGTCGCGGCCATAAGCGATGGCGATGCGATTGCCCTTGGGCTCGTCCTGGGTCGCGTCGAAGGTGTACCAGCGGCCTCCCACGTAGGCTTCGAACCATGCATGCAGGTCCATGGGATCGAGTTCGTACAAATAACCGACGACCATGCGCGCCGGGAGATTAAGGGCGCGGCAGAGCGCGATGCCAAGGTGGGCGAGGTCGCGGCAAACGCCTTGTTTTTGCACGGCGGTTTCCAGCGCGGAGGTGGAGGCGTCGCTGGAGCCGTATTTGTATTCGATATGGCATCGCATCCAGGCACGAATGGCTTCGGCCTGCTGGTAGCCGGGCTCGATGAAGCCTGCGATGGATTGCGCGAGGTCACCGAGTTTGTCGGACTGGCAGTAGCGGCTTGGCAGGAGGAATTGCAGCAGCGGATCGGGGATATACTGGACCGGCACGTAGGCTGCGAACACGTCAACGTCGATCTGATCGGCGGTGTCGACAAGGCAGACCGAGGCAAGGGAAAAATCTCCGGCGGGGATGAGCGTGCGCTGGCAGAGGTTGCCAAATCCGTCGGTGTATTCAGTCATGGGCAGATGCGGATGGCAGATGCATTCCTCGCGAATAACCCATTGGCCGAATCCACTGCGGGGCCGGAGCATGAAGATGGCCGGCACGTCGGCGGCGGCGGTGAAAGAAAGTTCGGCTTTAGCTTCGAGGATCATGGAAAATAGGGGTCAGGCACCCACTGCCGCAGATCCGGCGGCAGCAAAAGCGGCGTGTCGTGGTCCACGTTCACATATCGAGCGGCCATATCCCCTCAACTTTATCAGCCAAGGCAAGGGGTTAAGTCCGACAGGCTGCTAGAGCGGGCCGATTCTGCGGAAGACAAGCACAGCAAGTATCGTCAGGGGCATGAGAACGGCTGCGGCAGACGCGAAAGAAGATCCTCCATTTCTGACCAAGCTCGTCACCCCCATTATCGCTCCAACGAGAAGGCCCGCTCCAGCTATGGCAACGCCTGCCAACATGGGCGTGATACCTTGCGGCCCGACGCCAAGACCGTTCATATAAATCGCGCCGCCTATGACCAGTGTTACGATCTCGATGATCAGTCCAATCAGCCCAATGTTGACTCTTTCCACTTTTTACGGGGATGAGAGGTCGGTATGAACCGAGGTCTGATTGATCAGGGTGGACATTGACGGCAGAACGCGCGTGGTAATTGATCCGCCGGGAGCGATGGCGCGGGCCATTGCTTAGCATGGTCCGTGACAGCGCGGTGACTCGGAGTTTACGGCGATTTGACGACTTTCGCGGGATCGAACTCAAGATTTCGATTTCCGGCGCTTGGGTTTATGTAGCTTTCAATCACTACAAAGTTCCTAGTTCTAGGATAAAACCTAATAGCTATTCTAGCATATCTTCCATTGGATAGTTTTGCGAAGTATTCCCCCTCTCCATCAATAGCCCAATTTGCTGCGCTTGCCGGCATATTAATTTCTACCGACGAATGATAACCATCCTCAGGTGCCTCAAAGTCGAATCGACCTTTCCGTTCAACGATTCCGCCACCAGGAACACTCAGCTGATATTTCCAATCAAATTGACGCTGACTGTAGTCGCCTACCCATGAAGCTATTTTTAGGTCACCTTGCCCAACGCGTCCCGATGCCAAATCAACGGAAATTGGTTGACCGGTCCGCGGCACATTTATTTGGCCTGTAGTTTTGGCTATCAAAGGTTCCGTTTGTCCCTGTTTATGAAGAACAAGCACCAAAGGGTTTTCTGCAGATGAGGGCGGCGAGTCGCTTCTGCCGGGAGAGACTACATTGCGATTTGCCGCTGATTCTTCCGTTGTGTAATAACCGTCTTTGTATGCTCTGAGGCTGTAAGCTATCCCATGTGAAGCAAGAAAGAATCGGCCGCTATCATCCGTTGTTTTCACATAATTTGAACCACTTTGATTTGGAAGAGGGTTGTTGTTTACACCAATCTCGACTTTCGCATCCGCAATCGGTTTGCCGTTCTGATCTACAACCTTTCCATGCACGGATATGGGAGTTAAAAAGGCCGCCGTCCATCTACGCTCCTTCTCTTCGTTGATTTGCTGCTGGGTCGGTGTTGCAACACTGTTTTGACTTACTGCTGCATTCGTCACTTGTGAAGTGACGGCTGATTGCTCACTGGTTGTTGGGGAATCGGCGAGACTTGGAACTCTACGCACCCATATAAAAAGCGCAATCAACAGCACAATAACGACTGCGAAAACGATGGCAGCTATGTTGCGACGATTCTTCATTCTTGAATACGATCAATGCCAAGTTCGTCCATCAGGCGGTTATAAAACGGAGTGATTTTTTGTAACGAGAACTTCCACGGTCCACTATGCTCGTTTTGATAACCGAAGCCGCTAAGATCAATGTCTTTTGATACTGAACCATGTGTTTCACTCTCGGCCCCCACCGCAAAAGTGGAAGACTTGGCCGCATAGGCCAGAGATTCCTCCATTTGAGACAGGGACCTCGCAGGATGTGATACGAACTCCAGCTGAAGCTTATTGCCGCTACTTCCACCAGGATTGGGGGGTCCAAAAGGGGTCTGTCCCATATTTTATAATTCGTCTCGAATCAGGTTTCTCACCCGGCTGGGATGCCCCATGCTGAGTCGTTCCGCAATCCATCGGTTTGTCGCTGTCGTTTTCTGGCGCAGCACTCCCGCGATCCTCACTTTCCAGTCGCTCGCCTTGGGCTCTGCGACCGCCGCCTTGAGGTTTTTCCCTTCCCGCCTCAACTCCTCCATCAACACCCTCTCCCATTTTGCCTCTTTCAACTCTCCAAACTCCACCCCAACGGCTTCCCCGGCTCCCTCCATCTCACGATACATCGACTTCAGTTCTTTTCGATACTCAGCCCCTGCCACGGCCCATCCACGGCAATATCGCTTCTGCATCTCATCCCGTTCTTTCTGCTCCCCCTCCTCACACCACATGAGGTGCTTCTCATAGTGCTTCATTCCCCCCAAACTGTCCGGAAACTCCAATGCGCCAAGAAACTCACCTCTCACGAGGGGGCCCCTGACTTTTCTTTCAAAATACTTCGGATAACTTGACCATCGGTAGGTGCGAAGCTCCTCCAATTCGATCATGCACGCCCTCACAGGATTGAGGTGGATGTAATTCACCAGCCCAAGCAGCGTCCGTCCTTCTTCGACCACAAGGCTTTTATAGCGGGATTGGAAGACATGCCCCCGTTCTCCCCTGTGCGCATTAAAGCGATTCCCAAACACTCCCTGCAGCCACCTCATTCCATCCACCAGATTGCCTTCCGGCGTTTCCAGCGCAAGATGGTAATGGTTGCTCATAATCACATACGCATGCAGCATCCATCCGCATTTCTCGCACGCCTCAAAAAGTGTTTTCTCAAACGCCTCCGCCGAGCGGCCTTCAAAAATATCCTTCCGGTAATTTCCGCGACTAATCACATGATATC
>Ga0351859_1036_pt1 | contig 30326 bp, 24 predicted proteins | sample BONcelFGM3001D11_FD_206789 | JGI IMG/M metagenome (GOLD analysis project Ga0351859, IMG submission 206789) | Enriched cells from coal bed in the Powder River Basin, Montana, United States - BONCAT cells FGM rep2 HSBNCT.FGM.300.1.D11 ... | reverse complement strand
CGCGAGGCGGACGCAAACCGCGTGCCCGCGGGCGGCGCGCTGGCCGTGGATCGCGAGGGCTTTTCCAAAGCGGTGGACAATGCCATCCGCAGCCACCCGCTTATCGATGTGGTGGAAGCGGAAGTGACCGCCATCCCCGAGGGGTATACGATCATCGCCACGGGGCCGCTGACCAGCGACGCGTTCAGCACCGCCATCGCAGGGCTGGAGGGCCTGTCTACGCTGCATTTTTACGATGCGGCAGCGCCCATCATCACGCGAGACTCGCTGGATATGGATTTGGTGTTTGAAATGTCGCGTTACGAGCGCGGCGCGGATTACCTGAACTGCCCCATGGACGAGGCCGAGTACATGGCTTTTGTGCACGCGCTGCAAACCGCGGAAACAGTTCCTGTCAGGGGTTTTGAGGAGAAGGCTGTGTTTGAGGGATGTATGCCCATCGAAAGCATGGCCAAGCGCGGGGTTATGGCCATTGCCTTTGGGCCGCTCAAGCCCGTAGGCCTTGCAGACCCGAGCACCGGCAAGATGCCTTTCGCGGTGGTGCAGCTGCGGCGCGACAATTTTAGCGGTTCGCTGTATAATATGGTTGGGTTTCAAACGCGCCTCACGTTTCCGGAGCAGCGCCGCGTCTTCGGCATGATACCCGGCCTTGCCGGGGCGGAGTTCTCCCGCTACGGCGTGATGCACCGCAATACGTTCATCCACAGCCCCGGCTTTCTGGATGAGACGTACCGCGTGATCGGAAAACCGGCGCTGTATTTCGCCGGACAGATGACCGGCGTGGAGGGCTACGTGGAAAGCGCTGCCAGCGGGTTGGTCGCGGGGCTGTCGCTCGCTTGCCGCCTGCAGGGGAATGAGCCGCCGCATTTTGGCGGGCGCACCGCCATCGGCGCGATGGGCCGCTACATCGCCACGCCCAACCGACATTTCCAGCCCATGAACTGCGCGTTCGGGCTGATCGACCCCTATGTGTATCAGCCCGGGCAGAAGAAAATCCGCAACAAGCAGGAGCGGTATGAAAAAATTTCAGAACGTGCGCTGGTGGAAATCGAACACGCGGTGCGACAGATGGAACAATGACGCGGGCGGCGGGGCGCGAAACGCGCTATACTCGTGAATCGGAGGGATAGTATGAAACGGTTACTGGCAATCACACTGGCGGTGCTGCTGGCGATTTCCGCGCTGCCCATGACGGCTGCGCTGGCCAAGGCAAAACAGATGCGCGACGGCGTGCCCGTATGGACGGAGGCGACCGTCAAGCAGTATGCGCTGGATTTTATCCACGCAAACGACCTGCCGCGCCTGTTCGGGTATTACGATTTGCAGATACGACGGTATATGCCCATGGACACTTATCAGGCCATGCTGACCGAGATTGAGTGGATGACGGGTGCGTTCACAGGCTTTGGCACCTATACGCAGTTTGAGGAGCCGGAGCAGAAAACCAAGACCCATGTGCTACACCTGTGCATGGAGAAGCAGGACCTGGATCTGTACTTCACCCATAAGTTCAAGGAGGACGACTGGGAAGTGATGGCGGTCGAATTTGTGCCCGCCGAGAAGCAGACTCCCAACTTACAAAATCACACGCGGGGTAGCGCTCGCAGCCGTAGAACTTGCGGTTCTTCTTGCTGGTTTTTTCCATCAGGCGCGCGCCGCACTTGGGGCAGGGCGCGGTGATGTACTTGACGATGGGCTTGGCGTTGCGGCAGGCGGGAAAGTTAGGGCATGCCAAAAAGCGTCCGAAACGGCCCATCTTGTAGACCATCATCGCGCCGCACTTGTCGCACTGCACATCGCTGACCTCGTCCTTCACCTCAATCTTCTCGATCTGCTCTTCGGCGGTGGTCAGCATGGTTGCAAACGGTGGGTAAAACTCGCGCAGGATAGCGCGCCACGCCACTTTGCCCTCCTCCACGCCGTCCAGCCTGTCCTCCAGCGAGGCGGTGAACTCTGTATCCATGATGGGGTCGAAGTATTGCAGCATCATGGCAGTCACCATGCGGCCCAGCTCGGTCGGGTACAGGCGCTTTTTTTCACGTGATACATAGCCGCGGCTGATGATGGTCGTGATGGTAGGCGCGTAGGTGCTGGGGCGGCCGATGCCCTTTTCCTCCAGCGTTTTCACCAGCGACGCCTCGGTATAGCGAGCGGGCGGCTGCGTGAAGTGCTGTATGGTATCCACGCCGATCACGTTGGTTCTGTCGCCCTCCTTGAGGTCGAGCATGGCCGTTTCGGGCGCTTCGGCATCGTCGTCTTCACTTTCGATATACACGGCACGGTAGCCGGAAAACGTCATGTGCTCGCCGTAGTAGCGCAACTCCGTAACCCCGGCGCGGTCCGCCGCGTCCAGCGGCGCGGGCGCGCCCTTCAGGCGACCGAAGATGTCCAGCGTGACGGTCTCAAACACTGCGGGCTTCATCTGGCTGGCCATGAAGCGCGTGTAGATGAGCTTGTAAAGGCTGTACTGCTCGCGCGTCAGGTGGCTTTTAACCGCGTCAGGTGTGAGCAAAAGGTCGGTGGGGCGGATGGCCTCATGCGCATCCTGCGCGTTCTTGCGGCCCTTGTATTCGTTGGGGGCGGGCGGGCAGTAGTTTTCGCCGTACACTGTTTTGATCTGCTGGCGCACGGCCTCCACGGCTTCGGCGCTCACGCGCACGCTGTCGGTGCGGATGTAGGTCACCAAACCTACCGTTCCCTTGCCCGCATCCACGCCCTCGTAGAGCTGCTGCACCACCTGCATGGTTTTGGCGGTTGAAAAGTTAAGCTTGCGGCTTGCCTCCTGCTGCAGGCTGCTGGTTGTAAACGGCGGCTGTGCGCGCTTGAGCTTGTCCGCGCGGCGGGCGCCCGCCACGCTGAACTCGCTGCCCATGATGCGCTCCTTCGCGGCGCTTGCATCGGCCTCGGTGCGGATCACGGCTTTCTGCCCGTCCATCGCTGAAAGCTTGGCCTGAAAGCCCAGCTTTTTACCCTTGGCGGCGGTGGCGGTCAGGTCGGCCAGCACATCCCAGTATTCCTCGGGGATGAAGTCTTCGATTTCCTGTTCGCGCTGCACCACCAGTTTGGTGGCCACACTCTGCACCCGCCCCGCCGACAGGCCCTTTTTAACCTTCGCCCACAGGATCGGGCTGATTTTGTAGCCCACCAGCCTGTCCAGCGCGCGGCGCGCCTGCTGTGCGTCCACGCGGTCCATGTCCACGGCGCGCACATGCTCAATGGCGTCCTTCACGGCCTTTTTGGTGATTTCATGAAACTCGATGCGGCAGGGCTTGGTGGGGTCGATATCCAGCGTTTGCGCCAGATGCCAGCTGATAGCCTCGCCCTCGCGGTCAGGGTCGGTCGCCAGAAACACGCGCGAGGCGGCTTTCGCGTCCTTCTTGATTTTGGCCAGTATGCTGCCGCGCCCGCGGATGGTGATGTACTTCATCTCAAAATCGCGGTCCACATCCACGCCCATCTGCGACTTGGGCAGGTCGCGCACATGCCCCTGCGAGGCCATCACCTTGTAGCCCTTGCCCAAAAACTTCTCGATGGTCTTCGCCTTTGCGGGTGATTCCACGATCACCAGCTTCGGGCCGGTTGCTGTTGCCATGCTTGTTCCTCCTACCTATTGACGGGACGGGCGGATCGCCAACGCGAAAATATTACCGCTGTCCCTGCGAATTTGCCCCATGATTTCCATGATGCTGAGCTCCGCCATCAGCTGGTCTGCGCTGTGGCCGGTGGCCTCGCACAGGTTGTCCAGCCCCATAGGCTCGCGCAGCAGCGCGCGCAGCACCCTTACCTGCGTTTCGTTTTCCCCCAGCGGGGGTTCCGGCTCGGCGTGGGGCTGTTCCAAAAAACGCTCCAGCCCCATGTCCAGCAGCACATCCGCCGCGCTGGTCACCAGCCGCGCGCCCTCGCGCAGGATGGCGTGCGGCCCCTCGCTTACCGCCTGCCCCACGCAGCCGGGCACTGCAAACACCTCGCGGCCCTGATCCAGCGCCGTGCGCACGGTTATCATGCCGCCGCTTTTCACCTTGCCCTCCACAAACACGATACCGTGGCTAAGGCCGCTGATGACGCGGTTGCGGTGCGGAAAGTGGTACGTGACGGGGGCCGCATCCATGGGGTACTCGCTGAGCAAGATGCCCTCGCCTTCCGCGATTTTGCGGTACAGCCCCACGTTTTCGATGGGATAGGGCACATTGACCCCGCTGCCCAGCACCGCTACGGTGGGCCCGCCGCCTTCGACGGCCCCTTCGTGCGCGCTGGCGTCGATACCCCGCGCAAGGCCGCTGACCACGGTTACGCCCGCCTGCCCAAGCCCCGCCGCAATGGCGCGCGCCACGTTTTTGCCGTAGCCGCTGGGGTAACGTGTGCCCACGATAGCCACGGCGGGGCGGCGCAGCGCGCTCATATCGCCCATAGCGTACAGCACATAGGGCGCATCGTCAATACATTTCAGCAGCGCAGGGTAGGCTTCGTCCTCCTGAAACAGCACGGTTAAGCCCTTCTGGTCAATGCGCTCGCACAGCGCGTCCAGCGCCGCGTTGCTGTGCCAGCGGGCCAGCACCTTCGCCGCGTCGCCGTTGGCGGTCAGCGGTTCGCCCTGCCGGTAATCCTCCCACAGGGCGCAGGCGGAGCCGCGTTTGGCAATCAGGCGCTGCACGCGGTCGGCGGTGATCTCCGCGGCGGACAGCCACAGGAGGCAGCGTTGCTCATCGGTAAAGCGCATGGCTACCTCCAGTACTGGCCGTCGAGGTTGCGCAGCTGGATGGCCTGCGCCACATCGGTCAAAGCCAGTTGGTCGCGGCCCGCCAAATCCGCCAGCGTGCGGGCCACCTTGCGGATGCGTCCGTAGGCGCGCATGCTGATCTTGTACTGCGTAACCGCACGGCGCAACAGTTCCGCCGCGTCGGGGGCCATAGTGCAAAAGCGCTCCACGCCGTTTTGCGGAAGCTGCGAGTTGCAAAAGTAGGGTTCGCCATCGTAGCGTGCCAACTGCCGCTCGCGGGCGGCCAGCACGCGCGCCTGCACGGTGCGGCTGTCCTCCTGTTCAGTCCGCTGCTCGATCTCCTCAATATCCACCACGTCCATCTCCACTTGAATGTCGATGCGGTCCAGCAACGGGCCGCTGATGCGGGCCAGATAACGCTGGATCTCATACGGCTTGCAGCGGCACGCGCGGGCTTTGCTGCCGTGGTTGCCGCAGGGGCAGGGGTTCATGCCCGCCACCAACATGCAACGGCTTTGGTAGCGTGCCTGCCCGCTCACGCGGGTCACGTTCACATACCCGTCCTCCAGCGGCTGGCGCAGGGCTTCCAGCGTCTGGCGCTGGTACTCCGGCAGCTCGTCCAGAAACAGCACGCCGTTGTGCGCCAGCGAAACCTCGCCGGGCTTTGCCTTCGCGCCGCCGCCAATTACCGAGGGCAGGGACGCGTTGTGGTGCGGCGAGCGGAACGGGCGCTGGGTCATCAGCCCCGCTTCACGCGTCAGCTCGCCCGCGGCGGAGTGGATGCAGGTGGTTTCCAGCGCTTCGGCGTAGGAAAGCGGCGGTAAAATACCCGGCAGGCAGCGCGCCAGCATGGTTTTGCCGCTGCCCGGCACCCCCACCATCAGCAGGTTATGCCCGCCCGCAGCGGCCACTTCCAGCGCTTTGCGCGCGATCTTCTGGCCTTTTACGTACTTCAGGTCGTTGTCTGTGGGCTGCTCGGCCAGCAGCTGTTGATAGGGAATCTGCGCCTGCGGGGCGATGGGGGCTTCGCCCGTCAGGTGGCGCACCGCCTCACGCAGCGTGCGAGCGGGGTAGATGGCAATATCGCCCAGGCACTGCACCTCGCGCGCATTGCCCGCTGGCAACACAATGGCGGTGAGCCCGCCCGAGCGGGCGGCCAGCGCCATCGACAGCACGCCACGCACGGGCAGCAGCTCACCGTGCAGCGTCACCTCACCCAACAAAATCGTTCTATCCATCACGGGGAAACTTTCAGGCCGCTGGGCCATCAGCAGCGCCATCGCGATGCCCAGCTCCAGGCTGGTGCCCTCCTTACGCACATCGGCGGGCGCAAGGTTCACAGTCAGCTTTTTCATGGGCCACGGATAGCCGCTGTTGACGATAGCGGCGCGGATGCGGTCGCGGCTCTCCTTGACGGCAACGCTGGGCAAACCCACGATGTCAAAGCCGATCAGCCCGCCCGCGATGTTGGCCTCGACCTCTACCAGAAACCCGTTGACCCCGTCCAGCCCGCCGCTTAACACCCTCGCCAGCATACCCGCACCCCCACCCTGCATCAATAGTAAATCTTGGGGAACCACTTGAGCCAGTCCAGCCAAGACGTGGGCGTCAAGAGGCCCGAGGCGTAGGGGTAAAACAGCGCGAAGAACCCCGCCGCCAGCGCCACGTACACAATCATCGCCCGTTTCTTGGCTTTCGGCCACGGGATCAGGTCAAACACCACCGTCGTGGCCAGAATGATGAACGGCACGCTGGCAAAGTAATGGTAGATGTACATGGAGCGCGGCACCAACACCCACGGCAGGTATTGCGTGAGAAAACCCAGCACGAGCAACGCCAGCGTCAGGTTGCCATCGCCCTGCCGCAAACGCAGGCCGCCTTTGAACCGCAAATGTTTGCCGATGAACAGCGCAAACACCGCCGCCATGCACACCGCGCCTACGTAGAAGATGAGCGGGTTGCCCATGCACATGATGGTGCTGGCAAAGCCCGTGGGCTCGAACTTGTCCTGGCAGAACCACATGGGCTTGAGGATGAAGGGCCATTGCCACCACGGCGAGTTGAAGGGATGGTCCATCCCCAGCCCCGGCGTGCTGTGGTAGGCGAGCATCCCCTCCTGCGCCTTGATGATGCGCTCGACCGTCACCGGGCCAGAGGGCGACAGGTACGGGATATAGCTCAGGTAGTAGATCAGCGCGGGTATCGCGATGAAGAAAACCACGCACGCCGCGCAGGTCAGCAGAACGCGCCTGAGCGTAAGCCGACGCGCCCACAGCACGCGCAGGCGTTGCGATGCCGTCATTTCCTCCGTCAGGTCGATATCAAACGCCACAAAACCCGTGCGAAGCTGCCGGTAGACGGCAACGGCGAACATCGCGGCCAGCCCCACCGCCGAATACAGGCCGATCCACTTGCTGGCGATGGACAGGCCCATGAACAGCCCGCCCAGCGCAAGCGGAATGAGTGTTTTGAGAAAGGGTTTTGTGAGCGCGCGCGGCTTGCCGCTTTCGTGCGCGCCCACTGGAACGGCAAACGCATCCGCCATCAGGTAGCGAGACATGCACAGCGTGGACAGGATGATGAACAGCACGGGGAAGCTGTCGATGGTGGCGATGCGCGTCTGCGTGAAGTGCATCAGGTCAAAAGCGAACAGCAGCATGGCAAAGGTCGCAAGTCCGCGTTTGCGGGTCAACTGTTTGACCAGCAAGTACAGCGCGGGCAGCATAAGCACGCCGGTCAACGCGCCCGCGAAACGCCAGCCGAAGGGCGTCATGCCAAAGAGCGCGACGCCCGCGGCCATCAGCAGCTTGCCCAGCGGCGGGTGCGTCGTCTCATAGGGGGAAAGCCCGTGCAGGTGCTCATACGCCGTGCGGGCGTGGTAGATTTCGTCAAAGTAGGTGCCGTTGAACCAACCGGGTTCGCCAGTGAGCGTGGTTTGCTCGTCAATCAGGTTGTCGGGCGGTTTAGGCGTATCCAATACGTTCTTCGCGCCGGTGTGCCCGGTCAGCGTGACCGGGATGCGCACTCCGTCCGTGCCGCGCAGGACGATCTCCCACAGGTTGAGACCCGCGCCTTCCGCATTCACGCGCAGGTACTTGCCCGTGAGCCAGAGGATATTATCCGGGTTGTTGTCGTCATAGTCCACCGCGCCAGCGCCAAGGTCCTGCGCGGTCACGGCATAATTCCATCGGTAGCACAGGCCCTCGCGCATCTCGCAGGGGTAATCCTTGGACCAGGTCACGCCATCGTCGCTCACCGACACGCTGAAATCCGCGTAGCTCACACCCGCGTAATAGAGCAGCTTGAAGTGCTGGGCATGATCCAGCTCAAACACAACCTGTTCCGCCGCGCTGGTGGAAACCCACGCAGTCTGCGGGGCTACTGTGCTGCCAAGATTGGCAAAGGCCAGCACGGCATAGAGTATCGCGGTTGCCGCCATGATGGCGTAATCGCGTACAGTCAGGCGCAGGCGCGCATCGGCGGGCGAGAGCAGTGCGGTGCGGTACGCCTCGTTTCGGCCTGTGGCGTTCTGTGGTTGCCTCTGCGGCACGGTCGTTTCCGCAAGGCCCGTCACGGCGATGGCGCCGCCATAGAGTGCCAGCAGTACATTGAGCACGGACAGCGCGCTGTTGAGCCCCAGCGTGTCCGCGTTCAGGTGGCCCATGCTGGCGCCGTATACCAGCGCATTGTTGAGCACGATGGCGACATTGACAAACGTCGTGGCTGACAGCCCCGCGCACAGCCACAGAAGCCGCCTGTCGCGTGTGCGGGCGTAGCCCAGCAGCAGCAGCAAGAGTGCCGCATACAGGTACCGCTCGTGTATCTTCAGGCCAAACACATACAATAGCAGCATCAACAGCGCGAGGTAGAACGGCAGCGTATCAGCGCTGCGGTCGGCCACCAACCCTGTGATCGCAAACAAACAGGCCAGCACCATCATCGCCGTGCCGTACAGTAGAAAGGTTGGCGCAGTAAACGCCAAACCAAGGAACACAAACCCCGCCGCAAGGCACAGCAGCGCAAGCGCGTCGCGCCTGCCGCCGCCGTTGGCATCGCGGCCAAACAGCCGTGCGGGGAGCGTACGCAACCCATGCAGCCACGTTTTTGGCTCATGCCAGAGCCGCGCCGCCCAAACGCCCGCCAGCAGCAGTAAAACGCCCGTCAGCGCGGGCACAAGCGGCGATAGGCTCAGCACGCTACGTCCGTCCGTGTTCGTCAGCGGCGACCAGTTGCCGCCCAGCACATAGAGAAGATTGGCGGTGTTGAGCACTGCATAATCGTAGGAAGAAACGGTTTTCTGGTAGAGTGACACCAACCAAAGCGGATCGGTCTGGCGGATGGAAAAGGGCACAACGACCGCCACCGCCACGGCAAGGGAGATGCCCAACCCCCACAGCAGCGAGCGCAGTTGCTTGCGGCGGCTATCCTTGCCAGCACTGAACAGTGAAAGCAACAGCCAGATACCAGCGACGGGCGCAAACAGCAGCGCCTGCGGCTTCACCAACAGCGCGGCCACATACAGCGGCAGTGCCGCCTTCCAGTTTGTCTCCATGGCGGTGATGGCCGCCAGCAGCAGCAACAGCCCCAGCAGCGAATCCACCTGCCCCCACGCCGCGCCGCCGATGATACTGGCGGGGTTCAACAGCACCAGCAGCGCAAGCAGCATCGCCGCGGCCATCGGCACGCGCTTTTTGGCGTAGGCAAACAGCACCAGTGCGCCGCCCATATCGCACAGGATGGGGATGGCCTTGATGATGAGGCGGATCAGCGGCGAATCCGCATAGCCAAGGGCTCGCACCAAAAGCCCGACGGGCCACAGCAGCAGCATGTATCCGGGCGGGTAGTCGCAAAAGTAGTCCGGCGAATAGAAGCCCAACGGACCCACGCTGGCCATGCGCAGGCTCCACGCCGAGAAACAGCCCATGTCCACCGGGTACCCGGCCACGCTGCCGCCCACAACCACCCGCAGCGCAAGCCCCGCAAGCATAACAAAGAAGAACACCGCGACCAGCGGCCCCTGACGCGCTGGCGTGAGCGCGTCGGCTCGCAGCAACGGGCGCGAAACGAGCGCCACCAGCAGCACAAACGCCGCGCCGATCAGCAAAAACCACGCCGTAGCGGGCAGCGCGGCGGCGCCCGCAGCAGCTGTTTCCGCCTCGGCGACAGGAACATCCACCGTATACCACAGCGAAGGGATCACGCCCGTTGGCACCGTGCTTACCTTTTCCACACGGATGTCGTCAAAGTAGGCCGTGCCTTGGCTTTCCGCGCTGTAGCCGCCCACGCGCACACCGAGCTCAATCTCGTGCTGGTCCTCGCCCGTTTCTCCGTACCATTGGATTTCCCGCCACGCGCCCTGCGTGTCAAATACGGTTTGTGAGAAGGCGTATACGCCCTCGATGCCGATGTTGGCGCCGTTGCCGTAGTCCTCCATGGCTTCCACGAGGATGTATCCCGTCACGCGGTAGAGGCTATCGGGTTCCACCGGAACGGTGCAGACATAGCGCGCGTCATTCGTGTTGGCGTTGTCAATTTTAGCGCTGCGCAGGCCGCTGTGCGCCACCGTATCGCTCACGGAAAAGCGGGTGTAGCCCTCCTGCGTGCGGTAGGCCGCGCTGTACCAGCCCTCGGGCCCGCCAGACGCGTCCATCGATTCAAAACCGCCGTTGGGTATCAGGTTTGCCCCCTCGGCAAGCGTGGCGGTTGCCACAAACAACACTACCGCCACCGCCATAAGCAGAAGCCAAAGACGCTTCATCACTGCTTAGCCTCCCCCGTATCCGCGATCCACTTGCCGATAAAGCTGCGCCGGTGCTCCGCACACGGGCCGCAGCGCAGGATGGCTGCGATGTGCTCCGCCGTACCGTAGCCCATGTTACGCTCCAGCCCATAGGCAGGGTAGCGTTCCGCCATCTGCCGTATCAAGCGGTCGCGCGTCACCTTGGCGACGATGCTGGCCGCCGCGATGCAGTAGCTTACCGCGTCTCCATGGATGATGGGCATGGTGGCGAAGGGCACATCCAACCCCCTGACCGCGTCCACCAGGCAGAGCGTGGCGGGCGCTGCTTCGGCGGCGCGGTGCATGGCAAGCTTTGTGGCCTCCAGAATATTGAGGCGGTCAATCTCCGCCGCGCTGGCCTCCCCCACGCCCACAAACAGCGCGCGGGCCATGATCTCGGCGTAGACGGCCTCGCGGCGCGCGGGCGAGAGCTTCTTGCTGTCGTCCACCCACGGGAGGGCGGACTCTCGCGGCATGATAACACACGAAGCCATCACCGGCCCCAGCAGCGGCCCGCGACCCGCCTCGTCCATACCCGCCAGCGACGTGCCAAACGCGGGATAGACCGCGTCATGCGCCATGAGCGCGTCCATGCGCAAACGGCGGCGTTCGTCAGTCTTCGTCGGCATCGTCAGGGGCCTCCTGCACGGGCAGGGCTACGGGCGGCACCTCCAGCGTGATGCGCCCAACCTTGCCCTCGCGAAACTCGTCCAGTACCACGGCGCAGCAGCGGTCATAATCCAGCTCGCCGCCGCGCAGCAAAAAGCCGCGACCTAGGCATACTTCGTCCAGCAGTGCGATGCCTTGCGCATGCGGGTTTTTGATTTTGAAGCGCTCGCACGTGGCCGCGCGGCGCGCTGTCAGCAGGTCCGCAAGCAGGTGCAGGCACAGGGCCTGCTGGTCGTACACCGCGTCGCGGATGGTGCCGATGTAGGCCAACCGCGTGGCAGCCTGTTTGTCCGTAAGCTTCGGCCAAAGCATACCGGGTGTGTCCAGCAGTTCCAGATAGGGGTTCACCTTTACCCACTGGTTGGCGCGGGTCACGCCAGGCCTGTCGCCAACCTGTGCGATGGCCCCGCCATACAGCCGGTTGGTGAACGTGCTCTTGCCCACGTTGGGCACGCCCACCACCATGGCGCGGATGGTTTTCTGGATACCACGGCGCAGGCCGCGATCCAGCATCTCTTTGGCTGCGTTTTCGATCATGGCCTTGGCCTGCTTGGTTTTTTGCGGCGTGGTGTCGTACGCCATGGCGGTGACGTCCTGCGCGGCAAAGTAGCGCAGCCACTGGCGGGTGCGCTCAGGCTCCGCCAGATCAGCCTTGCACAGCAGCAGCACGCTTTTCTTGTTTACGAGCAGTTTGCCCAACTCTGGATTTCGGCTGGCCAGCGGCAGCCGCGCGTCGCACAGCTCCACCGCGAGGTTCACGCGCGCGAGCTGGTCGATTAAAAGCCGTCGCGCCTTGGCCATGTGCCCCGGGTACCATTGTATCTCCAAAGGGAAAACCCCTTTCCAGCGCTGTTTCCATCCCCGCGATGGCAGAGCGCGCACAGGCCGCCCCGCGCGCCGTTGCGCAAGCCCTTCTGCTATGCGGGTTTCGTTTGCGCATGATGCGCGCCGGATGGATGTCTTTTCAATTAAAACATTCTTTGGGTAAAATAGCAAGGGCGTCGCGGTGTGGGCCAAGCGCGCGCCGCACAGGCCGCACGGGCATACCGCGCAAGGGTTTTACCCATCATTTCCCCGATGGTCACGCACATTTTACAGTTGAAAATTTCTTAAGGAAAATGCGATTGCACCGCTCTCCCGACGCTGGCTGAAGGGTGTCAGCGTTCGGGGTGGCAGGTTTGGTCGGCCGTATTGCCTGTGTCATTGCCCGCTGCGCCGCACGTCAGTTCTGCTCAGGCCCTGCCTCCGCCATGTCAAGCAGCGCGTCCAGCTCCTGCGTGGGTTCGCCTAACACCGCTTTCGCCTCGCCGTCGTCCAGCGCTTCCACGCGGCGCAGCTTGCGCTCAATGCTCCGTGTGCGCACAAAGGCCGTGTCGATGGTATCAGTGGCCTGTTTGAGCTTCTCCTGCGTCTTTTGCAGCACCTGCGAAAAGCTGCCGAAATCCGCCTTGACCGCGCCTAGCAGCCGCCACAGTTCCGCACTGCGCTTCTCAATGGCCAAAGTGCGGAAGCCCATCTGCAGGCTGTTGAGCATTGCCAGCAGCGTGCTGGGCCCGGCGATCACGATGCGCTGCTCGCGCTGTACCTGCTCCACCACGTCTGCATTGCGCATCACCTCGGCGTACAGGCTTTCCAGCGGCAGAAACATGACCGCAAAATCGGTGGTGTAGGGCGCTTCCAGATACTTGCCCGCGATGCGCCGCGCCTCCACGCGCACGGCGGCCATCAGCGCTTTGCGCGCGGTTTCGGTGGCGGCGGCGTCGTTTTGATCGCTGGCCTCGGCAAGCCGCGCGTAGTCCTCCTGGGGAAACTTGCTGTCAATGGGCAGGTACACGGGGCGCTCGCCATCCTTGCCCGGCAGGCACACGGCGTACTCCACGCGTTCGTCGCTGCCCGGGCGCACCTGCACGTTGGCGGCATACTGCGTGCCGGTCAGCACCTCAGCTAGCAGGTTGCCCAGCTGCATCTCGCCCCACACGCCGCGCTTTTTGACGTTGCCCAGCACGCGCTTCAAGTCGCCCACGCCCTCCGCCAGCCGGTGCACTTCGCCCAGCGACTGGAATACCTGCTCCAGCCGTTCGCTCACCTGCGTGAAGCTCTGGGTCAAGCGGCGGTCAAGCGTGTCCTGCAGCTTCTCGTCCACAGTGTGGCGCATTTCCTCCAGCTTTTGCGCGTTTTCAGCCTTCAGTTCGCCCAGCGACTTCTCCAGCGTTTCGCGCAGGCGCTCCACCCGCGCCTCGTTTTGCTGCAGGCGTGCGTCCAGCGTCGCGTCCACGGCGCGCATCCGCGTTTCAAATCTGGCCAGGCTTTCCTCGGTCAGCTGATGCAGCCGCGCCTGCCGCCCATCCAGCGCGCGATCATGCTCATAAGCGCTCTGCTGCCACGCGCCAAACAGGCTGTTTTGCATGTCCGTGCCGCGGTTGATGAGCCCCGCAAGGCTGTCGCCGATGGCCTGCAGCGTGCGCAGCTGCTCCTCCCGCTGGCCCAGGCTCTGCTGGTTGAGCGCCCCTTGCATCGCACGGAAGCCCTCGTCCAGCTCATCCTCGATCTCGCGCAGGTAGCGTCTGTCGTTCATGCCGCGCCGCGTCACGGCCATGAGCACCACGATCAGCAGCAGCGCCACCACCAGCAGCCCGGCCAGCATGATCAGCTGCCAAGGTTCGATATTGCTTAACCCCATGTGCCCTCCTATGGCAAAAGCCGCCGCTACATTTGGCGGCGGCCTTCCATGGCCTTTGCCAGTGTGATTTCGTCCGCGTATTCCAGATCGCTGCCCACCGGCACCCCGTGCGCAATGCGCGTAACCAACACTCCCATGGGCTTCACCAGCCGCGCGATGTAGCTTGCGGTGGCCTCGCCCTCAATATCGGGGTTTGTGGCCAGAATGATCTCCTGCACAGCGCCGTCGGCCAGCCGCGCCAGAAGCTCGCGGATGCGGATGTCGTCTGGCCCGATGCCCTCCATGGGCGACAGCGTGCCGTGCAGCACGTGGTAACGGCCTGTATAGTCGCGCATACGCTCGATGGCGGCCACGTCGCGCGGGTCGCGCACCACGCAGAGCTGGCCGGCGTTGCGCGATTCGTCTACGCAGATTTCGCACAGCTCATCCACGGCATAATTGCCGCACACGCTGCAATAGCGGATGGCCTTGCGCCCCTGATAGAGGGCCGCCGCCAGCTCTCGCACGTCGTCCAGCGGCATGCCGATGATGTGGTAGGCCAGCCGCTGCGCGCTCTTTTGCCCGATGCTGGGCAGGCGTGACAGCTGCGCAACCATGCGCGCGATAGGCTCCAGTTGCCGCGACATAGGCTAGAACATGCCCCCCATGCCGGGCGTGAGGCGCGCCATCTCGGCCTCGCGGGTCTGTTCGCCTGTGCGCAGCGCTTCGTTCACGGCGGCAAGCAGCAGGTCCTGCAACATTTCCACATCGTCCGGGTCCACGCACTCGGGTTTGATTTCAATGCTCTTGACCTCGCGCTTGCCGGTCACCACCACGCTCACCATGCCGCCGCCCGCCTGCGCGGTATACTCGCGCATATCCAGTTCTTCCTGTGCCTTACCCATCTGCTCCTGCAGCTTCTGGGCCTGCTTCATCAGCTGCTGCATGTTGCCGCCGCCTCCAAAACCGCCGCCAAAACCGCCAAACTGGTTCTTCCCCATGGAATACCCCTCCGCTTATGCTTCTGTATAGATCAGCTTTAGATCGCAGCTCACGCCCGTGGCGCGCACGGTGGGGGCCGCCCTGTCCTCGGCCAGTTCCACGTTGTTCATGGACACGCGCCCGCTCAGTGAGCGCATGGACACGCTTACGCGCTTTACGGGCGAGAGCACCGTGACGTCGCCGGAGACCGAACGCAGGTCCATCTGCGTGAACGCCGCCTTCAGTTTGAGCTTGATTTCCCCGCTGACGGTGGTGCACTTGTAGGTTTTGGCCTCCGCCTCGTCCAGCGTGATGTTGCCGCTGACGGTGCGCACGGTCAGCCCTTCCGCCGTAAGGCGGTCGCAGTGTATGTCGCCGCTGATGGACTTGAGCGACAGCTCCGGCGCGGTGAGGCGCGCGGTGCGCAGGTCGCCCGATACGGTATCCAGCACAATGCGGCTGCCGGTCAGCCCGCGTGCGTTGAGTAACCCGCCGATGGTAAAGACATGCATCTGTTTGTCCCACGACCGGGGCACGCGGATGCACACCTGCATCCAGTGGCTTTCCGTGATGTTCAGGCTCAGCCCGTACTGGGGCTGCTCCACCAGCAATACGTCCTCGTTTTGCTCGATGCGCAGGTCGCGCACGGAGTTCTCGTCACCCGCCGCCAGCACCTGCACATGCTCGATATCGTCCGCAAAAACCTCGACCTGCGCCCATGCCATGTGCACAACCAAGTCTTTCAGGTTCTGCGCTACAAAGCTCTCGTTCCGTTCCACAGCGAATCGCCGCCTTTCATGCCGTATGATGCCGCTGATGTTGATTCCTGTTCTATGATACCCTCTTTTAAATCAAAAAGCAATCCCGTCAGCGGCGGTATCGGCTGTAACCCTTGGCTTCCTTCGGCTGAAACAGTTGCCGGAACAGGCATTCGCCCATCTTTTGCCCGCAACGAGTTGAGCCTACGTGCTGCGCTCGGCATTCGTTTGGTATATAATGGGTATCGGGCAACGCAATGCAGGGAGGCGAGGGAGTTGACAGACTGTTTCATCGGGCTGGAAGCCCTGCGCACAGAGCACGCGAGGCAGGTGGCGGCGTTTGAGGATTGGGCGGCGGTACAAGATTGGTACGCATTTCACGTAAACCATTACGACTGGTGGGCCTACCCCGTGAACCGGCGAAGCAGCTACGGCGAGCGTTACAAACTGACCGACGACGCGCTGGATGCACTGCGCCGCGACGATGCTTTCCTCACCCGCTGGCGGCGCGGCGTTGCGCTGGGGTGCCTTGCGTGGGGTTGGGAGCTTGCACAGGCGCGCTATGTGGAAACGCCCGAGCCTGGGCAGGCGTGGGCGCACTGGCCCGTCCGTCTGTACAAGATGGCCGTGTCTGCCATGTTGCTTGGGCAGAGTGACGTGCTTGCGTCGCTGTGCGCACTGGCGGATGACCAAATGGCAAAGGGTGAAGATTTTACCTACAACGGGCGCGACCTGCGCTGGGTTTTTCTGCGTCTGGGCTAGCCGCGCAGTCTTCGCATCCTTTGCAAATGCGCCGCGTTCAGGTATAATGGTGTCGCAAGCAAATGCAGGAGGCAAGCCATGAACATACAGCACCTGCGGTATGCCGTCGAGGTCGAGAAGACGCGCTCCATCACCGAAGCTGCCGAGAACCTCTATATGAGCCAGCCCAACCTGTCGCGCGGCATCCGCGAGCTGGAAAACGTCCTGGGCATTGCTTTGTTTGACCGCACGCCCAAGGGCATTTTGCCCACGGCGCAGGGCGAGGAGTTTTTACACTACGCGCGCAGCATCCTGTCTCAGTTTGACGAGATGACCGAGCACTACGCGCGTAAGGAAAACGCGTCTGCCATATTGCGACTGTCCGTGCCCCGCGCCAGCTACATCGCGCAGGCGTTTGCACGCTTTGCTAACCTGGCCGACCCTGGGCTAACGCTTGACTATAAGGAGACCAACGCACTGCGCTCCATCCGCAACGTGGCCGAGGACGGATATGACCTAGGCATCGTGCGCTATCAGGCGGATTACGAGAAGTACTTCACCGATACCTTCCGCGTAAAGGGCCTATCCTACCGCGAGCTGTGGACGTTTCGTTATTTGGCGATGCTGCGGGTGGATCACCCCGCGGCGCGCAAGCAGGCCGTAACCCTTGCCGATTTGGCCGATTCCGTCGCCATCCGGCAAGGCGACCTCTACGTGCCCTCGCTGTCGCGCGAGTGCTGCGGCGAGGTAGGTGCGCCGGAGCGCTGCATACGCCTGTATGACCGTACCAGCCAGTTTGAGCTGATTGCAACGCTCCCGCGCGCGTATGCGTGGGTGTCCCCCGTGCCCGCTGAGATGCTCTCGCGCTACCGCCTCACGCTGCGCCCCTGCGCCGATTACCCCGCGCGGCACAAGGATGTGCTGATCTACCGGCGGCAGTATATGCTATCCCCGATGGACGAGCTGTTTTTGCAACAGCTTGCGCAGGTGCAAAGCGAGCTGGCTGTTTATCTGTAGGCAACGCGTCGATTTTCCGCCCGTTTTTGCCATGCGCACCGCCGTGCGCCGCCGTGCGCCGGTACGGGCAAACGGCCTGAACCCCTTTGCGCAAAGCAGTCTGCGCATTCGTGTGATTCTGTTTGTTAATTATTTCACATATCAAAACTGATATACCCATATGCGGAAATCGGCTTGCAAGACATCCCTCCAAATGTTAATTTATTAACGAACCAGAAAGGGGAGGGATACCATGACTGACGCACGCAAGCCCGTTGACAGTGTGGAACGCCTGGAGGAAGCCATTGCGGAAGTCCGTGCGGCGCAAAAGGCTTTCTCGACGTACACGCAGGAGCAGGTGGATCAGATCTTTTTCGCCGCCGCCATGGCCGCGGGGCGCGAGCGCATCCCGCTTGCCAAGATGGCTGTTGCCGAAACTGGCATGGGCGTGGTGGAAGATAAGGTGATCAAGAACCATTATGCTACCGAGTATATCTACAACGCCTACCGCGATGTGAAAACCTGCGGCGTCATCGAGCGCGACGAAGCCTACGGCATCACCAAGATCGCCGAACCCATCGGCGTTATCGCGGCGGTTATCCCCACCACCAACCCCACATCCACCGCGATTTTCAAAACCCTGATCGCGCTGAAAACGCGCAACGGCATCATCATCACCCCGCACCCGCGCGCGAAGGATTGCACCATTGCCGCCGCCAAGGTGGTGCTGGACGCCGCTGTGAAAGCCGGCGCGCCTGCAGGCATCATCAGCTGGGTGGATGTGCCCAGCCTGGACATGACCAACCTTGTGATGAAGGAATGCGACCTGATTTTGGCCACCGGCGGCCCCGGCATGGTGCGCGCCGCTTACTCCAGCGGCAAACCCGCGCTGGGCGTGGGCCCGGGCAATGTGCCCGCCATCATCGACGACAGCGCCGATATCCTGCTGGCGGTCAACTCCATCATTCATTCCAAGACGTTTGACAATGGCATGATCTGCGCCTCCGAGCAGGCGGTGATCGCGCTGGACAGCGTTTATGCAAAGGTGCGCGCCGAGTTTGCCGCGCGCGGCTGCCATCTGCTCGCGCCTGACGAACTGAACAAAGTGCGCAAGACCATCATCATCAACGGCGCGCTGAACGCCAAGATTGTGGGCCAGCCCGCCGCCAAGATCGCCGCGCTGGCGGGCGTCACCGTGCCGGAGGATACCAAGATACTGATCGGCGAAGTGGAAAGCGTGGACATGAGCGAAGAGTTCGCCCACGAAAAGCTCAGCCCCGTGCTGGCGCTCTACCGCGCCAACGACTTTGACGAGGCCATGGACAAGGCCGAGCGCCTGATTGAGGACGGCGGCCACGGCCACACGGCCAGCGTGTACCTGAACCCCCTCGCGCAAAAGAATCGGCTCGCCCGCTTCACCCAGCGCATGGAAACCTGCCGCATCATCGTGAACACCCCTTCCTCCCACGGCGGCATCGGCGATTTGTACAACTTCAAGCTCGCGCCTTCCCTCACGCTGGGCTGCGGCAGCTGGGGTGGCAACTCGGTGGGCGAGAACGTCGGGGTCAGGCATCTGCTCAACATCAAAACCGTCGCCGAGAGGAGAGAGAACATGCTCTGGTTCCGCACGCCGCAGAAGATCTACTTGAAGAAGGGCTGCCTGCCCGTGGCCCTGCAGGAGCTTAGGGATGTGCTGGGCAAAAAGAAAGTGTTCATCGTGACCGACAGCTTCCTTTTCCAGAACGGCTACACCAAGGCGGTTACCCAGCGGCTGGACGAGATGGGCATCCAGCACGCCACGTTCTTCGACGTCGCGCCCGACCCCACCCTTGCCTGCGCCCGCAAAGGCGCCAAGGCCATGGCGGCTTTCCAGCCGGATTGCATCATCGCCCTTGGTGGCGGCAGCGCCATGGACGCCGCCAAAATCATGTGGGTGCTTTACGAACACCCCGAGGCGGACTTCATGGACATGGCCATGCGCTTTGCCGATATCCGCAAGCGCGTGTATCCCTTCCCCAAAATGGGTCAGAAGGCCTACTTCATCGCCATTCCCACCACGGCGGGTACAGGCAGCGAGGTTACGCCCTTTACCATCATCACCGACGAGACCAGCGGCGTTAAATACGCCCTGGCGGATTACGAGCTGCTGCCCCACATGGCCATCGTGGATGCGGACCTGATGATGGACACGCCCAAGGGGCTGACCGCCGCCAGCGGCATCGACGCAGTCACCCATAACCTGGAGGCCTTCGCCAGCATGTTGGCCACCGACTATACCGACGGCCTTGCCCTGCAAAGCCTGAAGATGATCTTTGAATACCTGCCCCGCGCCTATGACGACGGCCCCAACGACCCCGTTGCCCGCGAGAAGATGGCCAACGCCGCCACCATCGCCGGCATGGCGTTTGCCAACGCATTCCTGGGCGTGTGCCACAGCATGGCGCACAAGCTGGGCGCGTTCCACCACCTGCCCCACGGCGTGGCCAACGCGCTGCTGATCGACGAGGTGCTGCGTTTCAACGCCGCCGAAGTGCCCGCCAAGATGGGCACCTTCCCCCAATATGACCACCCGCACACCCTCGCCCGTTACGCCATGATCGCCGACGCGCTGGCGCTGGGCGGCAAGACGGACGCGGAGAAGCTTGAGAGGCTCATCGCCGCGCTGGATGCGCTGAAAGCCAAGATCGGCATTAAGAAGACCATCCGCGACTACGGCGTGGAAGAGGCGGATTTCCTGGCCCGCCTGGACGAGATGAGCGAGCTGGCCTTCGACGACCAGTGCACAGGCGCCAACCCCCGTTACCCGCTGATCAAGGAAATCAAGCAGATGTACCTGAATGCCTACTACGGCGTTGCCAAGTAAGGGAGGCGAAAGCGATGAAACTGGACAAGGTGATCGCGGTTCGCGTGAACAAGACCGTCTACCGCGACGGGGACGCAGCCATCAAGGTGTTCAGCGGCGACTACAGCAAGGCGGACGTTTTAAACGAGGCGCTAAACCATGCCCGCGCTGAGGAAACGGCCCTGCATGTGCCCACCCTGCGCGAAGTGACCAAGGTGGACGGCCAGTGGGCGATTGTCAGCGACTACATCGAGGGCAAGACCCTTGCGCAGCTGATGGCCGAGCACCCCGAAAAGAAGGGCGAGTATCTGGCGCAGTTTGTGGATTTGCAGCTCAGCGTGCATGCGCAGGCGTCGCCGCTGATGACGCTGCTGCGCGACAAAATGCAGCGCAAAATCAGCCAGAGCGGGCTGGACGCTACCGCCCGCTACGAGCTGCACACCCGGCTGGAGGGTATGCCCAAGCACCGCAAGCTGTGCCATGGGGATTTTAACCCCAAGAACATCATCATCGGCGCGGATGGAACCGTCTGGGTGCTGGACTGGGCGCACGCCACGCAGGGCAACGCCTCGGCCGATGCGGCGCGCACTTACCTGCTGTTCTGGCTGGATGGTGACATCACCGGCGCGGAAAGCTACCTGAGCCTGTTTTGCCAGAAGAGCGACACCGCCCGCCAGTACGTGGAAAAGTGGATCCCTATCGTGGCTGCCAGCCAGATCGGCAAGGGCAAGCCGGAGGAGCGCGAGTTCCTGCTCCGTTGGGCTAGCGTGGTGGATTACGAGTAAACTACCGATTGCCGTACAGCCACCTCCCCTAAACGGCAGGGTGAGCGTAAGCGAAACCCCTCCCACCGCCACGCGTGGCGATATCCTCGTTTTTTTCAGCCCGAAACAACAATGACCGCGCGTTGCGCCTCGCTTGCCCACTCCTCGGGCGGGCGAGGCTGCCGCGCGCCACACGCAAGGAGTGCTTTGGTTTGGTGAAGGTAACGATCTGTATCGGTTCAAGCTGCCACTTAAAGGGTTCCCGCCTGATTGTGGAAACATTGCAGCGGCTGGTGGCCGCCAATGACCTCAAGGACAAGGTGGACCTGGCTGGTCAGTTCTGCATGGGCAACTGCCAAAACGGCGTGTGCGTGACCGTCGGCGAAACCCCCTACTCCCTTACGCCGGAAAATACGGCGGCGTTCTTTGCCGAGCATGTGCTGCCGCTGGTCGGGTAAAGAGCACGGAGCCCTTGCGCAAACGCCTTTGCATACCGCATCCTGTGAACTTTTTTGGGTGTGGAACCGGTATCTTGTATCACTGTCATGAAACAGACCCCTACCTTCTCCAAACGTTGCGGTTGTAGGGTTCCTGCGCAATGCCCGCACACCGAAGCAAGCCAATCCCTGCCGACAGCACCCTTGACATTGCCCGCACAACCTGCCGCATGCCCAAACCGAGCCGCCGCACCATGGTGCAAGCCCTGCGGCAGCCTGCCTTTGGCGCGCGCAAACGGGGCGCTGCCGCACCGACTCGCGTTATGCGGCGCAGCCCCTTCACTGACCGCCGTGCAGGCATACCATCCGTACAAAGGAGAGCGCCCGATGCCAGACATTTTGAGTTTGAAGGAAAACAACTGCAAAGACTGCTATAAATGCATCCGCACCTGCTCGGTCAAGGCCATCCGCTTTGCGGATAATCAGGCGCACATCATCCCCGAGGAATGCATCCTGTGCGGCGGTTGCTTTGTGGCCTGCCCGCAGAAAGCCAAGCAGGTGCGTTCCGACACGGCGCAGGTTCAAGCCGCCATCGCGGCAGGCAGGCGTGTGGTATGCAGCCTTGCGCCGTCCTTCATCGCGGATTTTCCCGTGCGCGGCGTTGCAGATATGGCGGAAGCCCTTCAGGCGCTGGGGTTTGCCGCAGTGGAAGAAACCGCTGCGGGCGCAGAAATGGTCAGCGACGCGTATGCGGCCATCATGCGCGAGGGCAAGCAGAGCGTGATCATCTCCAGCTGCTGCCCCTCCATCAACCTGCTGGTGCAAACATACTACCCTACCATGCTACCCTATTTAGCACGGGTGCTCACCCCCGCGCAGGCGCACTGCAAGGCGCTCAAAGAGGCTGACCCCGCTTGCTTTACGGTCTTTATGGGCCCGTGTATCGCCAAAAAGCACGAGGCCGATGTGAGCCCATACATCGATGTGGCACTCACGTATGACGAGCTTCGCCTGTGGCTGGCCGAGGCGCATGTGCAGCTGCCCCGTGCCGATTCCGTGAACGACGCGGGCATGCGCGCGCGGCTGTACCCAGCCACCGGCGGCATCCTGCGCGCGACCGAGGCCGTGCCAGGCTACCGCCGCGTTGCCATCGACGGGGTGGACAACTGCCGTTTGGTATTTGACGAACTGGAGCGCGGCGCGATCAGCAATGTGTTTATCGAAATGAGCGCCTGCGAGGGCAGTTGCATCAACGGCCCTTGCATTCGCGAGCACCGCGGGAGGCGGCTCAAAGGCACGTTGCGGGTGGAAGCATACGCGGGCGAATCGCGCTTTGACGCGCAAGCGCCGCAGGGCATCGCCGCCTCCCACCCGTTTTTGGGCGGCAAGACTGTGCATGTGGGCGGCGAAGCGTTAAACGCCATGCTGATCCGCATGGGCAAAACCAGCCCCGAGAAGGAGCTCAACTGCGGCAGTTGCGGCTACCCCACCTGCCGCGACAAGGCCATGGCCATCTTGCTGGGGAAAGCCGAAATCGAAATGTGCCTGCCCTTCCTCAAGGAAAAGGCGGAGAGTTTCAGTGACACCATCATCAGCAACACGCCCAACGCCATTTTGGTGATGGACGAAGCCCTGCAGGTGCAGCAGCTCAACCCCGCCGCCGTGAAGCTGTTCCACCTGACCGCCGCGGAAGATATCCTGCATGGCAACGTGGCGCGTATCGTGAGCCCCGAACCCTACCAAAACGCCGTGGTGGAAGCCAGAAACGCCGTGGGCGTGTGCCGTTACCTGGCCGAATACCAGCTGTATGTCGAAGAAACCATCCTCTATGACCGCCAGTACCATGTGGTGATCGCCATCCTGCGCGATGTGAGTGAGCGCGAGACCATGCGCATGAAGGACGACCAGCTGCGCCGCCAGACCGTGGACACTGCCGACCGTGTGATTGACAAGCAGATGCGCGTGGTGCAGGAGATTGCCTCGCTGCTGGGCGAGACCACCGCCGAAACCAAGCTTGCGCTATCAAAGCTGAAGGATGCGATGCGCCGTGAATGACCTGTGGACCGAGGCGGGCTATGTGAGCCTGAACAAGCGCGGCGAAACCCTCTGCGGCGACCGCGTGGAAATCGCGGGCGGCGGGGAGAACGACATCACGCTGGTGCTGGCCGACGGGCTGGGCAGCGGGGTAAAAGCCAATATATTGGCCACGCTCACCAGCAAGATCGTATGCACGCTTGCGGGCGGGGGCATGCCCATTGAGGAGTGCGTGAGCACCGTCGCCAACACGTTGCCGGTGTGCAGCGTGCGGCAGGTGGCCTACTCCACCTTTACGCTGCTGCGTATTGAGGACAACCGCATGGCGCACATCGTGCAGTTTGACAACCCCGCTACCATTGTGCTGCGAGGCGGCGAGCCGCTGCCCTATGCCACCACCACGCGTGTGATCGCGGGCAAAACCATCTGGGAGAGCGCCTTCCCCGTGGCGTGCGGCGACGTGTTCATCTGCCTGAGCGACGGCGCGGAATACGCGGGCACAGGCCGCGCGCTCAACTTCGGCTGGTCGCGCGAGGCCATCATGCGGTTTGCCAGCGCCAACTACCTACCGCAGAACGCCGCTAAATCAATGGCGGGGCTCATCGCGGACGAGTGTGATCGCCTCTACGGCGGCGAACCGGGCGACGATACCACCGTGGCCGTGCTGCGCGTGCTGCGCAGGCACTCCGTTAACCTTGTGGTTGGCCCGCCTGCCAACCCCGCGCAGGATACGGCCATGATGAACCTGTTTTTCAGCAAGGAGGGCGCCAAGGTGGTGTGCGGCGGCACCACAAGCCGCCTAGCCTCTGCCTATCTTGGCAGGCCGCTCGTCCCCACGCTCGCCTACCCCGATCCCGATGTGCCGCCCGTGAGTGCCCTCGAGGGGGTCGATCTGGTGACCGAAGGGGTGGTCACGCTTTCCAAAGTGCTCGCCTATGCGCAGGACTTTCTGGACAGCGCGCGGCTTGCCCAGCAGTGGGCCGTCGGGCGCGACGGGGCAAGCATGGTTGCGCGGGAGCTGTTTGAAAACGCGACCGACATCCACTTCTTTGTGGGCCGCGCCATCAACCCCGCGCACCAGAATCCGGATCTGCCCATCACCTTTGGCGTGAAGCAGCAGCTGATCCAAAGCCTGGCAAGCTGCCTGGAGCGCATGGGCAAACATATCCGGCTATCACATTTTTAAGGGAGGTGCCGTCCGTGCGGCTTTTTGACACCGACGTGCAGAAGCTGAAGTACGGCGTGCTGCGCGAAGTGGCCCGCCACGCGCAGGAAGACCGGCTGGCCGATTGCTATATCGACATCCCCAAGCAGCTCGCGCCCGGCCCGCAGGCCACCATGCGCTGCTGCGTCTACAAGGAGCGCGCGATCTTGGCCGAGCGTGTGAAGCTGGCGATGGGCGGCGATTCGCAAAACCCCAACATTGTGGAGGTCATCGGCATCGCGTGCGACGAGTGCCCCGTGAGCGGCTATCAGGTGGGGCAGGATTGCCGCGGCTGCATCGCCCACCGCTGCATGGCCGCCTGCCCCAAGGCCGCCATCACGCTGGACGGCAACCGCCGCGCGCATATCGACCCTCAGAAGTGCGTTGGGTGCGGCAAATGCGCGGCGGCCTGCCCGTACAGCGCCATTGCCAACCACCGCCGCCCCTGCGAAAACGCCTGCAAGGTGAAGGCCATCCGCATGGGCGAGGCACACTGCGCCACGATTGACGAAGATAAATGCATCGGTTGCGGGGCGTGCGTCTACCAGTGCCCCTTTGGCGCGATTCAGGACAAGTCGTTTCTGCTGGATGCCATCCGCATCGCGCGCGAAAGCGAAGGTGGGCGCAGGTACAAGGCGTATGCCATCGTCGCCCCCAGCATCAGCAGCCAATTTGGCTACGCCAAACTTGGGCAGGTGGTCACGGCCCTCAAACGGCTGGGCTTCTACAGCGTTGTGGAAGCCGCGCTGGGCGCGGATATGGTCGCCTGGCGCGAGGCGCGGGAGCTTGCGCAGAAAGGCTTCCTCACGTCCTCCTGCTGCCCTGCCTTTGTACGCTATGTGGACACGGCCTTCCCCGGCCTGAAGCCCCACGTAAGCCACACCCTCTCCCCCATGGCCGAGCTGGCGCGTTACCTCAAAAAGACCGACCCCACCGCCCGGGCGGTGTTCATCGGCCCCTGTACGGCCAAAAAGCTGGAGCGGCAGCAGCCGGAAGTCGCCCCGTATGTGGATTGTGTGCTGACGTTTGAAGAGCTACATGCGTGGATCGACAGCCGCGATTTCGACGTGGCGACGCAACCGGAGGATGTGCTGGATAACGCATCGTTCTTCGGGCGGGTGTTCGCACGCAGCGGCGGGCTGACCGACGCGGTGCGCGAGGCGCTGTCGGAACAGGGGTGCGGTTTTTCCGTCTCCCCAGCCGTGTGCGACGGCATTGAGCAATGCCGCGTAGCGCTGCTGAAAAAGAGCAAAGGGATGCTGAAGGATAACTTCATCGAGGGCATGGCGTGTGTGGGCGGGTGTATCGGCGGCGCAGGCTGCCTGACCCACGGCGAGAAGAACCGCAGTGACGTGGACGCGTATGGCAAGCTGGCTTATGAAAAAAGCATCGGCGACGCGCTGGCGCAGTGCGGCTATCCCGAGGAGTTTGCCTGACCGTTGCGGCGGCGCAAAGCGGCAGGGGCGCGCGGTAACGGTCGCGCGCCCCTCGCCCATGTTTGAACGATACCCGAAGGTCCTAGCGCTTCAGCAGCACCTTGCCCGCGCGCTGGGTCACATACTGCCCATCCCGCATGGCGAACGTGCCGTTCACCAGCACATGCCGGAACCCCTCGGGGGCAAAATCCGGCTGATCTGGCTTCACTTTCAAGGCATTCGGGTCAAATACGGTCACATCGGCGTATTGGCCAGCCGCAAGGTGTCCCCGCTCGCGGATGCCGAAGCGTTCCGCCACGCCGCCCGTCATCTTGTGAATCACGCGCTCCGTGGGCACGCCCCACGCACGCGCGTTCAGCAGAAATGTTGGGTACCCCTGATAGGCGGAGGCATTTTGTACGCCCATGCCCTCCACCCACGCGTCGGTCATGCACAGCGAAAGGTCGTTTTCCATCAGGCGGCGAAGGATGGCCTCGTTGTAATACTTGCCCAAATACACGCGCCCCTCCCCACCGGAGAGGTCGATCAGCTTCAGGTACAAATCCAGCGGATCCATGCCTTCCGCCAGCGCGATCTCCGCCACGGTGCGGCCTTCGTACTGGCGCGCGCCATCGCTGATGTAGGCCACCGTGATGTCCTGATACCCGATGCCCAGCGCCTTGCGTGTGATATCAATGATGAGGCGTAGCTTGAGCCGGTTGAGGGGCGATTTTCTTTTTTCGGGCGACAGCGCCATGTACCACGGCGGGCAGATGACGGTGATGACTGACGCACCGTACGTCATGGCATAGTGGTCAAAGGCGATATCCAGCCCCTCCGCTCGAGCGGCGGCGAATTTTGCAAGCATCGTGTCCAAACACTTCCACGAGCTCTGTCCCACGAAAATCAGATGGGAATACTGCATTTTGACCCCCGTTTCACGCTGAATGCCAATCACCTCGTCCAGCGCCAGCTCAATGTGGGGTTTGGACAGCAGCGGGTAGCCTAACGCCACGCTGCTGTTGGCGCGCGGGTGCACCGTCAGGATGCCGCCGTAATCCGATATCTTGCGGGCAAAGGCAACCAGCTCGTCACGCGGGGCGTACATGCCCGGCTCGTACATCAGCCCGAGGCTGCCGCCAAACGCACCGCCGCGCATCGCGTCTTCCACCATGACCAGCTCGCGCGCCAGCTCATCCGCGGAAAGCTTTGCGGGCGCAAGCCCGTTACGCCGATACGCGCGGTGCCGTGACCGATCAGCGGGGCGAGGTTCACGTGCAGCCTCCCCGCCGCCGCGTCGCAAAACGCCGCAAAACCGCCCGCGTTGCGTGCGCGGAACAGCCCAGCGCCTACCTTGCCCGCGTGCGGCGAGCCCGCCTCTACCCCGAACACGGAAAAACCGCAGTTGCCCGTCACCTGCGTGGTGATGCCCTGCATCAGAAAGGGTTTGTAATAGCCCTCGGCATCCTCCAGATCATAGAAAAAATCGTTGTGCGAGTGCGCGTCGATCAAGCCCGGCGCAATGCTCAGCCCCTCGCAATCAAGCGTTTGATGCGCGTTCGCGGTCAGGTTTGCACCCACCGCCGCGATGCGCTCGCCCTCCAGTAAAACATCCGCCGTGCGCGGCGGGTTTAGGGTGCCGTCGTATACAAGGCCGTTGCGTAGCAGCGTGGTCATGCCGTGCCCCTCGCTTTCTTTCCATGGCGCGCGCGGTTCGCGGCGCTTATATGCTGTCATTATACCCTGCGGCAGCAAGGCACGCAAGGCAAATGGCGTGCCAAAGTCAAGCCTCAGGCGGCAAAAACCCCGTGCAAAAACAAAGGGAATGCGCTATACTATGCAAAGGAACGCCGCCGCATAGGGGCTGTGGCCCACTCAGGCGATTGGAAAAGAGGTGGCCGCATGGGCGAGAACCGCGCTCCTGTAGCAGTGGTGGCGGGGCATATCTGCCTGGACATCACGCCTGCGTTTGAAAACAGTGAACCCATACCCGTCAGTCGCCTGTTGCGCCCCGGTCGGCTTACGCGCGTGGGCGTTGCGGACGTGCACACCGGTGGTTGCGTGGCCAATACCGGCCTTGCGCTACACCGGCTGGGCGTACCCACGCGGCTGATTGCCCGCGTCGGTGCGGACGCGTTCGGCAGGCTGATTGGCGAGCTGCTTGCGGCGGAGGGTGCGGATGTGCGCCTCAAGGTGGACGAGGCAGGTTCGACCTCCTACAGCGTGGTGATTGCGCCGCCCGGTGTGGACCGCATGTTTCTGCACCACGCGGGCGCGAACGAAGCCTTCGGCGAAGCCGATGTGCCAGATGCGCTGCTTTCCGGCGCAAAGCTGCTGCATTTCGGCTATCCGCCGATGATGCTTACGATGCTGCGGGATGGCGGCGCGCAGCTGCTGGCCCTGTTTGCCCGCGCGCGCGCGCTGGGCCTTGCAACCTCACTGGACATGGTGGCTTTCGACCCCGCTTCGGAGGCTGGCCGCATCGATTGGCCCGCGCTGCTTGCCCGCCTGTTGCCCATGGTGGATTTCTTCCTGCCAAGCGCCGAAGAGCTTTGCCTGCTGCTGGATGCGCCGCTGCACGCGGAGTGGCTTGCCCGCGCGGGCGGCGGCGATGTTACTGAAACGCTGGATATCGCCCGCGACATCGCCCCATTGGCAGTGCGGCTCTTGCGCATGGGTGTGAAGGTAGCGCTCATCAAGTGCGGGGCGCGCGGCCTGTACTACCAGGCCGCTGACGATGCCGCCATACGCGGCATCCCCCTGCCGTTTGACAGCGGCGATTGGGCGGACGCCTGCGGCTTCGTGCCCGCCTACCGCCCACGCAAGGTAGTGTCCGCCACGGGCGCGGGGGATACCTGTATCGCGGCGTACCTTGCTTCCGCGCTGGAAGGGTTGCCCCCGCTGCACTGCGCACAGCGCGCGGCGGCCACCGGCGCGTGCTGCGTGGAAGCCTACGATGCGCTGAGCGGCCTCCTCCCCCTTGCTGAAATCGACCGCCGCATCGCGTCCGGATGGGCGCACAACGAATAGGAGGGAACTCCCATGCTGGCAACCCTGAATGACGTGCTTGCGCCCGCCAAAGCTGGCAAATACGCAGTTGGCCTTTTCAACACCGTCAACCTGGAAATGGCACGCGGCGTGCTGGAAGCCGCCGAGACGTTGCACTCGCCGGTGATCATCGGCACCGCCGAAGTGCTTCTGCCCTATGGATCCCTTCGGGAACTGGCGGATCTGCTGCGCCCCATGGCGGAGCGCGCCACCGTGCCTGTGGTGCTGCACTACGACCATGGCCTGACGTTTGAAAACTGCATGCTGGCATTGAAGTGTGGCTTCACATCGCTGATGTATGATTGCTCCACCTGCGCCTACGCGGAGAATGCCACCCGCGTGGCCGCGCTGGCCGAGATCGCGCACGCCTTCGGCGCGAGCATAGAGGCTGAGTTGGGCCATGTGGGCAACGCGGAGGGCGGCGCGGAGGAAGAAGAACCGCTGAACCCCGCCGATTTTTATACCGACCCCGCGCAGGCCAAAGACTACATCGCCCGCACGGGTGCGGACGCGCTGGCCATCGCTGTGGGCACGGCGCACGGCGCATACAAACTGCCGCCCAAGCTGGATTTTGACCTCATTGTGAGCATCGCGGCCAGCATCCCCACGCCGCTGGTGCTGCACGGCGGCAGCGGCCTGACCGACGCGGATTTCCGTCGCGCCATTGCCTGCGGCATCAGCAAGGTGAACATCTTCACCGATATCAACAACGCAGGCGTGCTGGGCATGCAGATGGGGCTGGCCGCGGGCAAACGTTCCGTGACCGACCTCATCCCCTATCAGGTACGCGCCATCCGCGAAGCCACCGAGGTCAAAATCAGCCTGTTCGGTTCCGCGGGCAAAGCGTAAGCGCACAGCCACCGTTTGCTAGCGCATGCGTGCCGGTCCTCCCCAACTATGTACCGGAGGTGGTGTTCCCATGGCCCTCGTATCGGTGCGGCGCGTAGCCACCTACGACCCCGAAGCCCTGTACCGCTCGGTTTGCCAGCATTTCGACGCGCTCCACGTCGCTGACGAGCTGACCCCCAACACCCGCGTGCTACTCAAGCCCAACCTGCTGGCGGGGCGCGACCCCGCCTTCGCCGTCACCACACACCCCGCGCTGCTGCGCGCCATCGCCCGCAGGCTGCGGGAACTGGGGGTCACGCACATCACGCTTGCGGACAGCCCCGGCGGTGTTTACACCGCCGCGTCGTTGCGCAGGGTATACGCCGCCTGCAAACTCTCATCGCTCGCCGACGTGCTGACCCTCAACGAGGATAACGCCTACGGCGAGAAAAAT
>Ga0351859_1038_pt1 | contig 30471 bp, 15 predicted proteins | sample BONcelFGM3001D11_FD_206789 | JGI IMG/M metagenome (GOLD analysis project Ga0351859, IMG submission 206789) | Enriched cells from coal bed in the Powder River Basin, Montana, United States - BONCAT cells FGM rep2 HSBNCT.FGM.300.1.D11 ... | reverse complement strand
TAATAAGAGTTTGATAAATGCGCAGGTAATGATTAAAAACAGCAAAGCCGGTACACTGTGCAATCAGTCTGGCTGGTTCTCGCTTAATATACAAAGCAGCGATATTCTTGTTATCAGCTTTGTAGGATATTATCCGAAAGAACTAATGTGCAATGATATGATTACACAGGAGATGCCGATAAGGATAAAACTCACTGAAAGGCCAATTATTTCAAAAGAGGTAGTTGTAGAAACTGATAAGAAAAGAAGCAAAGAGTATCAGCAGACCGGTTATCTTCAGCTTTCTACTCAGGAGATTAGATATCTTCCTGCAGTCGGCGGTGAGAGCGATATAACAAAAACCATGCAGCTTCTGCCGGGTATAACCTCCACAAATGAGGGCTCTTCAAGGATGAATGTCCGCGGAGGAAATGATGACCAGAATCTTATACTAATTGATGGAGTGCAAATATATAATCCCGTGCATTTTTTAGCTTATCTTAGTTCGTTTAATACAGATGCAATAGCTGGTGTGGAACTAATGAAAGGTTATATACCGGCGGAATATTCGGGAAAATTATCCTCGGTTATGAGCGTTGCCTTGAAAGAAGGAAATCCAAAAGAGCACAAAATAAGCGGTGGAATAAGTTTTCTATCGTCTCAATTATATTTTGAAGGACCAATGTCGAAAAAAATAACATATATGCTCTCCGCTAGGAGAACATATCTTGATCCTCTTTTCGCGCTTATAGATGCGGATGGTTTGGGATATTCATTCCATGATATCTATGGAAAGCTTACTATGAATATTACCAGCAACGACAGGCTCTATTTCTGCATGTATAATGGTTTGGATAAATATATAAATGAAAGTAACAGCGGTAACGATCCGGACTGGGTTAATGATTGGGGTAATACCGTTGCCCACTTGAGGTATAATAAAATTTGGAATCCTTCCCTGTTTTCCGATATTTCGTTAATATATTCGGATTATCATTTTTCCCAAAACTATGGCGATATTCATAAAGAACCTTCATTGAAACAAATAACTCTCAAAACATTATCCGACTACAAATATTCGGAAGATATATCTGTTCGTTTCGGGGCAGATTTTAGCCGCTATTATTTTACTGTAACTTCGGGTTTACAGAATTATCAAAATGCTGTTGGTTATAAACTGAACAGCACGGAGGCAAATATTTTCGGGACTTTAAAAAAGAAGTTTGATGAGAATTTAAATGCAGATTTCGGAATTGCTCTCTCGGTTTTTAATGAATCCAAAACCAAAAAAAGTTATTATTTCGTTGAGCCCAGAGCATGCCTTACTTATTTCCTGGATGATGATATTTCATTGAAACTGGCTTATACAAGAATGCATCAGTATGTTCATATGCTTTCATCAAACAGGTTTTATCTGCCGACAGATATATTCTATCCTTCGTTTGATGACCTTAAACCTATGTCCGGGAGTCAAACATCACTGGGAATGAATAAAGAATTAACTCTATTTGGTACAAAATTTGAAACCTCGTTTGATGTTTATTACAAGGATATGAGGGATGTTCCGCAGTTCAAACAAAATTTTTCGAATGCTGATCCTGCTTCTCTGCCTAGCCAACTGCTCTTTGGAAGAGGCTGGGGTTATGGTATGGAGTTACAGATAGCTAAAAGGGAGGGCGGCACAACAGGATGGATAAACTATACGTGGAATAAAGTAAACCGGATGGTTAAAGGTAAAAATCACGATAAACCATATGTACCGAAATTTTTTAGAGAGCACCAGTTAAACATAGTATTCAATCAGAATATTTCCTCAAAGCTGCAGTTTAATGCAAATTTTATTATTGCTTCAGGTCAGCATATCACTCTTCCGGTCAGCGAGTATTTTATTTTAACTGATAATATGAGCGATATCGGTAGTGGCGGATTTGATTCTAATTCCGGATATATTGATCATGGCGAACTTAACAGTTACAAACTTCCACTTTATAACCGTCTTGATTTAAGTATTGTTCACTTCTTCACCATGTGGGGCGGTAATTGGGAACTGTTCGCCTCGGCATATAACGTTTATAATTATCCCAATCCCACGTTTTTATGGTACAGTATAGCAGCAAATAAATTTTATCGCACCACTGTAGGAATTCTTCCAACCTTTGGGTTGAGGTTTAATTATTAGATTGAATATTTACCGGATATTTAGTTTAATTACGGATAAATTATTTTGGTGGAGATATGGGAAAAAAGCTTTGTCCGAAAATTATACTGGAAGGTACACGATTAACATTTAAAACAGATATTGCATTTACTTTAAACGAACATCCGCGGATAGTGGGTCCGAGAAAATACAGATATCACTCGCCATTAATTTCAGGCGAATGGTGCGCATTTACTAATTTTCCGTGGGGAAGGGGTTTGATAAATTTCCTGCCGGAAGAAGAGAGCAAAGCGATGGAAACATATGCCACATGGGCTAAATTGTTCGAGCTCCAGAGATATTATTCATGGATAGTGGATAGGTTCCATCTATCTACAATTATGTATCAAAAAATGGCTCATAATAAGGAATACAATTTTGACTGGCTGGATACCAAGTTGGATGATCTGGGCTTCAGGCTTGTTTATTGTACCCGCTCAGCGGACTCATTTGCCGAAGCAAAGCGTGAAAGATTAAAGGTATCCGGTAATCCGAAACAGTATGATGACCTGAGCCTTTTCGTAAAGGAACAGGAAATTATGAACGGAATTGTTGCAAAATGCAAACTGCCGAAACTTATTATTGATATTTCCGATAACAATATTAATCGGGCGGTAACTACAATTGCCGACTGGATGGAATCAACCGGTGGTTTATATGCAAAATGAAAGAGTAAAACTAATTAATACCGGGGAGCAGAAGCAGGGACCCGTAATTTATTGGATGAGCCGAGACCAGAGGGTTGAAGACAATTGGTCGCTCCTTTATGCCCAGCAAATAGCATTGGAAAAACAATCACCCCTCATCGTTGTCTTCTGTCTTGTTAACCGTTTCCTTAATGCCGGGCTTAGGCAGTTTGATTTTATGCTTAATGGTTTAAAGGAGTCTGAAAAGCTTCTTAAAGAAAAGAATATTCCCTTTATTCTTTTGCGCGGGTTGCCGTACGAGAAAATAACCAAATTTATCAATAAAAGCGATTCCTCAGTTTTAGTTACGGATTTTGATCCATTAAAAATAAAGAGAGAGTGGAAAGAAAAAATATCGCTTCAGTTATCAGTACCTTTCTATGAGGTTGATTCTCATAATATCGTTCCCGTATGGTCTGCCTCGTCAAAACAGGAGTATGGCGCTTATACTCTAAGGCCGAAAATAAAAAAACTTTTACCGCAGTTTCTTGAAGATTTCCCGGAACTGAAAATACATCCATATACTACAGATATTGAGAGCGAAAGTTATGATTGGGAGCGGATCATTAAGCTGCTGCCTGTTGATAAAAACATATCTCCCGTCAATTGGCTTCTACCCGGCTCCAATGCGGCTAAAAAAATGCTTATGGATTTTATAGACGCAAAGTTGAGCAGATACAATTCCGATAGAAACGACCCGACAAAAGATACGCAATCCGGTTTATCGCCATATCTTCATTTTGGACATATATCCTCTCAGAGAATTGCCCTGGAGATAAATAAATTGCCGGTTACAGCAGATACCAAAGAATCCTTTCTCGAAGAGCTTATTATCAGAAAGGAATTAAGCGATAATTTTTGTTTGTACTGTCCGGATTATGATAATTTCAACGGTTTTACGGATTGGGCAAAGAAAAGTTTAGACGAACACAGAAGCGATAAACGGGAGTATATCTATTCAAAAGAAATTTTTGAAACTGCCGGCACCCACGATGTTCTTTGGAATGCAGCGCAAATGGAAATGGTTAATCTAGGAAAAATGAGCGGTTATATGAGAATGTATTGGGCAAAAAAAATACTGGAGTGGTCGAGTAGCCCGGAGGATGCGATGGATATCGCAATCTATCTTAACGATAAATATGAATTGGATGGCAGAGACCCCAATGGTTATGCCGGCATTGCCTGGAGTATAGGCGGAGTGCATGACAGGGCATGGTTCGATAGGGAAGTATTCGGCAAGATCAGATATATGAATTATAACGGATGTAAAAATAAATTTGATGTAGATGGTTATATTAGTAAAAATACCTTTGCAAAAAAATAAAAATATTTTGGAGATAGATAGAAATTGAGTATTTCTGATGTGATGGGACCTATAATGATAGGACCATCCAGCTCCCACACTGCGGGAGCTGTAAGAATCGGTTTATATGCGCGAAGAATTTATGATATGGATTTTAAGAATGTCGAGATTCATTTATATAATTCATTTGCCGTAACCGGAAAAGGGCATGGCACCGATAAGGCAATCGTGGGCGGTCTGCTTGGCATGAAAATGGATGACGATAGGATTGTGAATTCGTTTAAGATTGCCGAGAAGAAAGGATTGGAGTTTAAGTTTTTTTATCATACTGATTCGGAGAAACATCCCAATCTTGCAAAAATTATATTTGCAGATAAAGAGCCCTATTCCGTAAGTGGTGTTTCCGTTGGCGGTGGCAAAATAAATATAATCGAGATAAACGGAAACAATGTTGAATTTTCCGGAAGGCATGAATATCTTCTTTTTTCTTACAAGGACGTTCCCGGAATGGTTGGCAGGATAGGAACGATTCTTGGAAATGAGCGGATAAATATTGCCTATCTTCAAATCAGCAGAGATGCCGGAAAAGAGACAACCTTTGCCTTGTTCAAATTGGATAGCCACTCACCCGATGAGATATTAAAAAAACTTCGGGGAACAGAAAATATTTACAAAGTAACAAGAATAGAAAAATTAAATATTGATTAATATGAAACGGATAAAAATAAAATCATTCGCCGATGTAAAAAAACATACCAAAAAGCTGGGCATCCTTGATCTCGCAGAGTTTTTTATTTTGTACGAAAGTACAAATGAAGAGCTTCCGCGTGAAAAAGTGATTGATAAGATGAGATTGGTTCTCGATGTAATGCGCCAATCAGTAAATAACGGATTGGAACGGAAGAATATTACAAACAGCGGTATGATAAATGGCGGCGCATATTTGATGAATAGATTTATTCAGAATAAGCGTCCTCTGCTATCGGATGAATTTTCCGAAATTATCAAAAATACCTTAGCAGTTTCTGAGGCAAATGCCTGTATGAAAAAAATTGTTGCCGCCCCTACGGCAGGAGCCTCCGGTGTAATTCCGGGAGTGATATTTCAGGTATCAAAAAAACATAATATCAGTGATGACGAGTTAATAAAGGCGCTGTTTGTTGCCGGGGGTATCGGCGAGGTCATAGTTTCTCAAGCCTCTCTTGCCGGAGCGGTTCATGGCTGTCAGGCTGAAACAGGTTCTGCCGGCGCAATGACGGCAGCAGCAGTTACATATCTGTTCAATAATGATATTGATGCTATCGAAAGCGCAGCAGCCTTTGCATTAAAAAATGTTCTCGGTCTGGTTTGCGATCCAATTGCAGGATTGGTGGAGGTGCCATGTGTAAAAAGAAATGTATCCGCTTCCATCAATTCCATCGCATGCGCAGAGATGGCTCTTTCGGGAATTAGAACCGTGATACCCTTCGATGAAGTGGTTAAAGCCATGGCAGAAATCGGAAATAAAATGTCCGAAACATTAAGAGAAACTTCTCTTGGTGGATTGGCTGCAACTGATTCTGCAAAAAAAATTGCATCAAGTATAAAGGTTATAGGATAGCTTACGAATTACAATATCTTCCCGGGCCTTCGCGTCTTTGCGAGAGAAAAAAGAGAATACGTCCATAAAACTTTGCAACTCTGTAACCTGTAACCTGCCGCTCTGAGCCCGGCCGAAGGGCGTTGCCCTGAGCCTTGTCGAAGGGTGAAACTTGAAACTACTCGTTTGGCAAAACTTTCCTGTATTCATCTTTATACAGTCCGATTTTTTCCACAGGTATTCTTTTGAATCCCAATTTATAAGCCGGTGAGTCGGGTTTAGGATTGAAGTCCCCGTTTTCGGGATCAACTAACTCTGGAGAACCCTTCATAATTATATTATTTTTCTTTTCCAATATATCGACCAGTTCTTTATCATTTTGAGTGAAAATTTTTGTATAAGGAATGGCATATGGATCGATATCGATTGTCCATTTCTTAACCAGATTCAATAAAACCGAATCACATATTAAATTATTCTCAACCACAATTTTGTTTAATGGAATTTCTTCGGATAAATCCATGAAGCTGCCGCCCATACTTATATTATAACGGTATATGTTGTTGATAGGCAGACCAATACCATTTGCGCTGGAATCGTAATAGGATTTAATTACGGGATATTTTTCACTGTATGGTGGCTGATCATATTTATACTGCATCATCTTCTCCCATATCTTCCAGGCGCCGCCTTTATAAAAATAATTTTTATGAGGCCAGTCATAGTTATTCACTGAGGGTTTACACTTTATGAAAATATTATTCTCAACTTTGTTATCCCTTCCGCTATTGAAAAATATTCCCATATCAAGATCATTGAAAATGTTGCCATAGATTTCCGCATTCGAGCCTGGTAGATCCAGATAAACAGCCCTGCACTGTCCGTTTCCGGGTCCATGGATATGATGAAAATAATTGTATCTTATCACAATTCCCATATCCGTATAATCGGCTCCCGTGTTGATGCCGCCAACGTCTCCGGCTTCGTGTGAGATATCATAAATTTCGTTGTATTCCATGATGTGATCATTGCCGTAGTACTGCATTCCCGAAAACGGGGCATTATGTATTTTGTTGTTAGCCGCAATATTACCGACTCCATGCAAATAGATTGAAGCATTGAAGGCTCTGACTTTGTTCGCAAAACGGGTAATATGGTTATTTATTGCAAAATTATGAGCCGGAGTTAGTGTAACTTTGTCACCGGCATTTATTTGTATACCCGTAGATCCAACATCGTAAATATCGCAGCTTTTAACGCCGTTATTTGTCCCGCCGGTAATTACTATAGCAGTATCGGCTCCGATATTGCGAATTACGCATCCGGCGATAAGATTGTTTTTGCCGCCGCGAATATCAATAACCCGCGCCTTGGAGCATTCAAATATTATGTTCTGAAAAGTTATGTTTGATACATCATTTAGCCTGAACATTGGTTTGTCCAGAACGGAAATCATAATATCGTTTTCATTTATTTTTTCCGGCGGAATAAGGTAGAGTGTTTCGGTTTTGTAATCAAAATACCATTCTCCGGGCTGATCCATCTCTTCTAAAATATTCAAGTAATAATATCTTTGTCCCTTCTCATAACCGTACCAATGAAAAGGTTTGGCAGGGTGAATCTCTTTATTCTCTTGATCAATTTTTTCTATCCGTTGGAAATCATCCTTCCAATCCCATACCCAGTAGCCGTGCATCCAGATGTCATCAGAATTCTTCCATTTGTCCGGTCTTAAATCATCATAGCTAAGTCTTCCAAAATGTCTGCCGGCCCATTTACCATTAAGAATAACTTTGTGGTCGCCTTTGTGGTACATCGAGTCGCCGGATTGTGGAACGCCGGATACCAATAGCCATCCTTCGTTTGGATATCTCGAAACCTGCAAAAACTTGCCCCGGAATAAGACGTCGAAACGGTGAGGCGGTTTACCATAATCCTTGATTCCCAATTGTTTTAAATCAGCCGATAAAACCTTGCTCCTTACGTTTTCGCTCAGCCGGTTTAAAATTGATCTGTCGGTAACCGGTTTGCAATTATTTACTATTTTTCCTCCTATGAACCTTACTTCTTCATCCGGATATGCCTTTAAGTTGACTTTAAATCCGGCATTACCGGATTTTATATCCTCAAGTATAATGGATTCATCAAGGGGATAAATTCCGCCGCGGATGAATACATCGATTCCGCTGTATTCACCATCTAAAGCTGTAAATTTAATCTGTTCTATTACTTTCGCCAGAGTTTTGAAAGGACCCTCGGAATTTGTCTTGTTGATTTCGGCGGCAGCGCCGGTAAAGGCATCATTGCCCTGATTCGATAAATAGACTGTCTTCGTTTTATTCTGTGAGAAAAGCGATGTTGTGAGTAAAATAAAAAGAATTATTACTGTTCTCATTGTATTACCTGTATTTGTGATTTTTTTTACATGATTAATATAACAAAAAAAAATCTAATAACCAATTGAGAGTTTTTGAATCTATGCGCCCTCTCATTAATCGAGAGCATATAATCTATAATAGTATTGAATAATATAAAGCAGCTATCGGCAGGGGGTACTTTGCGATATAACAGTCTCAATTCGAATCGGCTACTTTAAAGTTTGGCAAAAGCCAACTATTAACAATAAAATGACAAGAAAAAGTTGAATTTCTATGAACTATTCTTTATCTTTAGATATTGGTCAGATAATCCGGTAAAAAAATGAGTTTAAAAAAACGAATTACAATTTATATTAGTCTCTCTGTCCTGGTATTGGTCGGCTTCATTATAATAATTTCGAAATTAATTATTTTAGATGAATTTGAACAGATGGAACGTAACAGTTTACAACGAGACATGGAGCGCACAAAAAACATCATAGATAAGGAAATTTCGAACCTTTCAGTGACCACCCGTGATTATGCTTCATGGGATGATACTTATGGGTTCATCATAAATCGAAATCAGGAATTTATTGATGGTAATATAATTGAGCAGACGTTTACAGAATTGAATCTAAATCTAATGATTTTCATGAATCCTGAAGGTAAAATAGTTTTGCAGCGCGCTGTTGATTTAAACACAAAAGAGTTTTGCCCGGTTGACTCTTCCGTTTATAGATATCTTAAAGCTGGGTCGCCCTTTGTTCATCAGGATTTTATAAACGGAAAAAGAGGTATTGTAAAAATTAATTCCGGCGTCATGCTTTTTGCTTCACGCGCAATTTTGACCAGTGATAGCAAAGGACCATCCCATGGGTTTGTCTTTTTTGGGAAATATTTTAATGATGAGATGATCAAAAAAATATCTGATCTTTCGATTTTAAACATAAAATTATTGCCAGCAGCAGATACTGCAGGTTTTAATGATTTGATCCGTGATGATGAGAATAATTACTTTTGGGATCCCGGCAGCCCTGACTCGATAATGATTTATTCTTTAATATTAGATATTGAAGGCAATCCGGTAAACCTAATAAAAATTAAAGAAAGAAAAGATATTTCTTCCAGCGGATATTCAAGTGTTCTATTTTTTATCTCATACATTATACTGATTTCCCTCATTTTTGTATTTATAACTTTTTATTTTGTAAGGAAGATGTTTTTAGCGCGCCTGGGAATGATGGAAGCCGAGAATTTATATAAAACATTATTTGATACTTCGCCCGAAGCGGTCATTCTATGTGATAGCGACGGTTTGATAGATAAATTAAACTTACAGGGCAAGTATCTTTTAAAACAGAATGGTTCCTCAAAGCCGCTTAATATTCGTGACTTTTTAAGTGTTGGAGAAAAGGAAAAACTGTTTGCAGAAATGAAAAGAGTATCTGAAACAGGTAATAACAGCAGCATAGAGATACTACTTCTCATTGGACAAGAGCAGAAAACTATAGAGTTTAATATTGCGCTTGTAAAACAGCTGGGTGATAGACTTTGTCTCCTCTTTATGATTCTCCGTGATATAACGGAGAAGCGGGAGATTGAAATACGGTTAAGGGAAGATCAGATTTTTATAAGCGCAATTGTAAAAGCGAGTCCGGGTTTTATATATATTTATGACTCTCTCAACGATAAAAGCATTTTCTCCAATCGCAATATTTTTGGTTATTTGGGATATGATCATTCTGAGGCAACAACCGGATTTTCAGCATCATTGCTGGCTGTTGTTCATCCGGAAGATGTTGTCATTTATAATGAAATGAAAAAAAGACTGATGTATTCCAAACATACGGAATATGTGGAATTTGAGATAAGACTACTGACATCAAAGAAAGATTATGGTTGGTTCTTCTTTCAGGAATTGGTATTCAAGAGGGATAAGAATGGAGAGGTAATTCAGATACTGGGAACAGCTATCGATATTAGTGAAAGGAAGGAAACCGAATATGCGCTTAGGGAGCAAACCGAAAAGTTGGTAGCCATTAATGATAAACTCCAAAATGAAATTTCCCAGCGGTTATGGATTGAGGAGAGACTTTTGAAAAATAAATTTATTCTCGATTCCATCGGTGATGCCGTATTCACACTTAACGAAGAGAATCATGTTACATCATTTAACCGTGTGGCTGAACAACTGACAGGGTTAAGCAGTGAAGATGTTCTCGATAAGCATTGCTTTTCTGTTATGACTTTTCTTGCTGAGAACGAACGAATAGCATCTTTGATCAAAAAACGTGAAATGGTAACCAACTATAATACTTCCATCGAAGGCAAATCAGGAAAATCAATACCGATTAGCATATCAACTTTCCTTTTAAAAAATCCGGGTAATCATGTCTCCGAGATGATAATAACACTACGTGATATTTCCGAATTGGAAAATCTGCGGAAAGAGATAAGAAAGGATTATACTTATCATGATATTGTCACAAATAGTCCAAAGATAAAAAAGATTTTAGATATTTTACCGGATATATCAAGAAGCGACAGCGCGGTTTTAATTGAAGGAGCAACCGGAACAGGTAAGGAACTTTTGGCGAAATCAATTCACAAGTTATCATTGCGGAAAGAAAAACCTTTTGTGGTTGTTAACTGCGGAGCAATTCCTGCTCAATTAATGGAATCAGAACTGTTTGGCTTCATGAAGGGCGCTTTTACCGATGCGAAATTTAACAAGACTGGCAAGATAGTCCTTGCAGATAAGGGGACCGTCTTTTTTGACGAGGTGGGTGAACTGCCGTTAGATATGCAGGTTAAAATTCTCCGCCTATTAGAGAATTTTGAAGTTGAGCCCATTGGCGCTGCTAAATCGATCAAGGTCAATATCAGGGTTGTGGCCGCCACAAACCGTAATCTAAAAAAGATGGTTTCGGAAGGGACATTCAGAGACGATCTGTATTACAGACTCAATACTATTCGGTTTTATCTGCCCTCATTATCAGAAAGAAAGGAGGATATACCGTTTTTAACCGACTACTTTATCGAGAAATACAATCTCAAGTTTAAGAAAGATATAATAGAGGTTAGCTCTGAGGTTATGAAGCTGCTTTACAACCATAATTTTCCGGGCAACATTAGGGAATTAGAGAAAATAATCGAACATGCTTTTATTCTATGTAAAAACAGAATCATTGAAATCGGTGATTTGCCGGAAGATATTTTGGTGAAAAAACCTCAAAAAGCTAAAGTCAATCCGGTTGAAGAAGTAGATGAAAAGTCTATTATTCTTAAAGCTATGGAAAAATTTAACGGTGATAAAAATAAAGTCTGCGAAGAGCTGGGTATACACTATACTACATTGTGGCGTAAGCTTAAAAAATACAAACTTTATGAATATATTAAAATGTAAATTATTGCGCTATGAATATATCCAATGAAATAAATTAAAATAAATTTAGAATCCTTTTATTTACTAAATTTGATCGATTAAATAGGTTAAGTTCAAGATCATTATTCGTTTTCATCTCAAAAATTATGCTATAATCTGCACGGTTTAGTTTAATTTAAATACCTTTTCAAATATATTTTTATACCCCAAAAATCAATTCAAATAGTAAAAAATTATAAATGATTTTGCACTAACCCCAATAATTTCCATACAAAGATAATGGATCTGATCCTATTTGAGGAATCATAGATCATATAGTCTGAAAGCTGCAGTTCGAAGAGGGATTAAACCCGGATTATACAATAGAGAATAAATGCCAATCCTCGATACAATCTTAATGTCTCGCCGCGGCGAGTTAATTATAATCCGCCAGCGCAGGCTGTCGCAGGATACGAATAAATGGACACTGAGCGAAGTCGAAGTGTCCTTATTGAACATTATAGACGCTTCGACTTCGCTCAGCGTCCTCATTTTTAGGGTTCTGCAACAGCCGCCAGCGGCGGAAAAGATCACTCGGATTGACAACTATATTTCTTTCTGTAATTTTATAATACCCATAGTTTTGTGTTTCTATTGCATAATCCGGGTTTAAGCAAGAATGTGCCCATGAAAAATCGATTATTGGAATTTTGAAGTGACTAAGACAGGGATCTTAGTATAAAAAAAGGTTCGGTCTTCCACAAAACCGAACCATCAGGGATACTACAACATAAAATTTATTTATAAGGCTAAAAGGTAAACATATGAAGCGAGCAGCGCTATAGAGCGCCTCCCTTTTAGGTGTGAAGGGAACACATGTTTACCTTTTTAGTGGGCAACATTATGTATAATATATTACAAATTTTATGCCAAAAATAAAACTATAATATACAGTAAAATTTCGCCGTATGAGGTACAAATTTCATGATCATTCATTGCATTGCAATAGATCGCATTGCAATCATTCTAAACTTTCGCTTTTCCTATGCAGCTTGTCTATCAATGATTTAGAGAAAAATAGAATTTTTTGAAAAAATTACATAAATTTTAAAAATATCGGTATAACATAATTAAAAATATCATAATTATAGTGTTAGATGAATTTTTTTCATATTAGTTGTGTGATCAAATTTGTTTGATATGATATTGTAATATTTACCGATTTAGTTAAATAGATGAAAAATAAAGAAAAATTGCATTGCAGTTGCAACGAAAAAAACAATTTTGCTGCAAATTGCACACCCTCATGATATAAGAATAAAAAAAACAACATTATATTGGTTCGTACGCTGGCATGAAATTTGCATAAGATATATAATTATAGTAGGAGTGACTATAAGTTTCAATTACAAAATACAAATGAAAGGCACAATGATGGAACAAAAGAATTACCATCCAAATCATTATTTTGGCGCTTTTAAAATAATATCATTATTTTTTGCGCTGTTCTTTTTTTCAGCTGTATCTTTATACGGCCAAAACAAGTCTGCCACAGTTAATGTGCATGTTAATTGTCAGAGTTTGGGAGCCAAGGATCTCCAGGTTATTGGAATTGGCAAGGGCTACTCTGTAATGCAGACGACAAATTCTAGCGGGGATGTAACATTCAATGTTACTTGGAGCGGGCCAAACACCGAGACATTTTACTTTTATGTGAATGCAGCGTATGGCGATTTCAATGGTCCAAATAACACTGCTGTTGCAATTGTAACGGTTACCAATAATGGTACTGAAAGCATACAGTTTGTTCTTAATGCAAACTCAGAACGCTCATACAGTATTTCCGGAAGAGTCTATAACGAAAGTGTTGGCCAAACCGGAGTAATGGTAAGATTATTCAGATCTGAGCCAACCGCTTATAATACATGGGTAAAAATCGATTCCGTAATGACCGATGCGAACGGTGATTATACCTTTGCAAGTGTTGTTGCAATTGGTATTTATAAAACAGAGGCTTATAAGTCTGGTTTCCAATACGCGCCTGACCCTTATAACTATAATAATTTAACCGGTAGTTTAACTAATCAGAATTTCACATCAATACAGGCAGGAATTACCAGGTCGATAAGTGGTTATGTCTATAAGTATGGAACTACAACCCCAATCGCAAATGCCCTCGTTACTCTTTATAGAGGAAACAGCACTAATATTGCAGATATTTATTCAACAGCGCTGACAAATCCAGACGGCTCTTATTCATTTTTAGTTTTTGACGGCAGCTCATATACAATGGTTCCATCAATGGACGGCTATACATTTGCCGCGCCGGCAGGACCGCCATTGGTTTATTATCCTTCTATAACCGGTGATGTAACTCAGAATTTTTATGGTCAATTATTAACATATAGTTTATCCGGAACAGTGCTGTATAATGGAAATCCACTCCAGTATACGATGGTAAAATTATATCAATTAGTTGGGGGTAATAAAGTACAGCCTGCTATAGATTCCATTGTAACCGGGGGAGCCGGAACTTATACATTTACAAATGTACCAGGCAGAAGCGATTATGCTATTGAGCCTAGCGGGGTAGGCACCGCCACAGCCCCTAACACTCCTTTAGCTGGATATAATTTTAATCCTGTTACACGTTCGCTATATTTTTTAATAGGTAATCAGACGGGATTGGATTTTTCGGCAAGCAAAAATACAATTAGAATAAGTGGATATTTATTAGATCCGTTGAAGACACCACAGGGTGTACAGAATATCGTTGTTAATATTTCCGGAGCTGCTACACAGCAATATTCAACTAATGCGGCGGGATATTATGAATTTTACGTTCCTGCCAGGAGTAATTATACAATTACTCCGGCATCTGCTCTTACAGGTTATCTCTTTTCACCCGGCTCGTGGAATATTTCCGCTGATACTCTGCTTGGTAATGAGGACAACCAAAACTTCAGAGCCGATATTCAGAGCTACACAATCAGCGGCATAGTTTATAATGACGCTGTTGCTATGAATGTAGTTCTATTGACGTTGACCGGGACAAATAACTATGGCGCAACGGTAAATCAAACCTACACCACAGGAACAGGCGCGGCTGGAGCTTACACCTTTACGGTTGGCGCATTGGGTTCATACACTATTACTCCTTCATATTCCGGTAGTGACTTTTCTCCTCCGTCACGTACTTTTGCAAGCGTGGTTCAAAATCAAACCCAAAACTTTACGACAACCACGAATACAAAACGTATTTTCGGCTATGTTAGGAGAGATGTGAATAATGATGCAACCGGACTAAATGATATTCCTTTAACTTTTGTTTCGGGATCAGGTTCGGGAGCTCTTTCATTTTCTACAGTAACCCAAAGTTTCGATGGCAAAAACGGCTATTATACAGTTTATTTGCCGGCAAACGAGACTTATAGAATAACCCCCCAGGATGTACCGGATATGGGTTATAGATTTACTTATCCCGGAACGGGAAATATTTATCACGATGTTGGTCCATTGACTCTTAATGAAAATGGTCCCTATATTTTTAATGCAGATACAGCCAGATATAATATTACAATAACCGTTACCGGATCTGGTACAGAAATGACAGCCGTAACCATAGTAGGTGGTACCGGTGGGGATGCGGTAAATTTGACTCAGAATTTAGCCAATGGCGGTTCTTATGTTTTTACGAATTTACTTGGACTGACAAATTATACTGTTACTCCATATTCGGCCTTATATAATTTTGATCCTCCGGAGCGCCAATTTCCACAGTTGATCGGCAACAAGAGCCAAACATTCATTGTTGATGTTTCTAATGATCCTATTAAAAATTATAAGATCAAAGGAACAATTACAAAACCGGATAACACTACTGGTTTGCAGAATGTTGTGGTAACTATCACCGGCGGATCGTCCCCGGGTATAGTTGCAACCGATGTCAACGGTTATTACGAATATTCTACTGATGCAGGAAACACATATACAGTTACTCCATCCCTGGAAGGGTATGATTTCAGATTTAAATTGTCCGGAAGTACAACGAATGATTCCTTGGTTGTAAACCTGAGGGCGGATTCTATTGTAAATTTCTCGACGACCTACAAAAAATCTACGATAAGTGGAAAAGTATTCCATAACGGAGCTGAATTAAGCGGTGTAATTTTTAAGCTATATAAACGCGCGCTTTCTACGGATCCATGGACCGAAGTTATAGTTTATGGAGCAGGTTCTGTTCCTACAAGCGATGCAACCGGAAACTACAGCTTCACTATTCTTGATCAGAGGCATGATTACCGTGTAGTTCCGCAGCCGGGAACCTATACTTTTATTCCGGTGGAAAAAGTATTTACCAATTTGTTGGGTGATAAACCTAACGAGGACTTTGCTACGGCTTCGAATACATTTACCCTTAGCGGAAGAATATCAACCAGTTCTGATAGGGGAGTTGGAAATGTATCTGTAAATCTTATTAGTACAACAGTAGGATTTAATTTTGCATCTGCCACTCAAACAGTTGATACTACAGGAAATTACAGCTTCACAGTCCCTGCCGGTTATTCATACAGAATCACACCGGTTACAATTCCGGATATGGGATATACTTTTGTGAAAAATCCCGGCGGCGGCGCTTCATGGGATGTAGGTCCAGTATCAAGCGTTTATATTAATCTTAATTTCCGGGCTGATACAAACAGCTATACTGTTTCAGGTGCGATCTCCGGAGTTACAGCGGGAGATACCACGTTAGTTATTACAACTGCTCCTGGATTCAGCGAAACCAAAACGGTAGTCGGTAACAATCCTTTTACGTTTACACTGAAAGGATTAATTGATTACGAGATGGTTCCATATTCACCAATCTATAATTTCACTCCTTCTAGCAGAATTTTAGCCAATCTTGTCGGGAGTAAAACCGGACAGGATTTTGCAGCTACCTCCTCAAATAAGACATACAAGATCTCCGGATATATCACACGTCAGGATCCGGGTCATGTTGATGAGGGTGTAATCAATTTGATCGTCGAACTTAATAACGGCACCACCGTTACTACAACCACCAATACCAGCGGCTATTATGAGTTTACAGTTCCGGCAGGCAGCACATACACCATTACTCCCCTGATGCCGCCAAGCGTTCCGGATCATGGCTACACTTTTGATCCTGTTTTCAGAACGATCTCGACACCGGTTTCTGCCGATATTCCAAATCAGAATTTTACCGCAAACCTGAATAAATATACAATCAGCGGTACGGTTTGGAACAACGGCGTAAAAATGAATGGTGTGGTAGTCAGATTGTTCGACGGAACAACAAACAGTGATTATACCACCGGAACTGCAAATGCCGGGGAATATACTTTCGCAAATTTGGACGCTCATAAAAACTATACCGTTACTCCACTTACCAATACAGGAGCGGGAGTGGGATATACTTTCTTGCCGATTACCAAAACTTTCACAGATTTAGTTGGAAATAAAAACAACGAAGACTTTGCGACAAACAGCAATACATACAAAATCAGCGGATATGTGGCAAGAAATCTTGCTAACTTGACTACCGGTGTTAACAATGTCGTTATTGCGCTGGCAACTACCTCAGGTGCAATTAATTTTTCATCAACAACAGTTACAGGTAATGATCCTTCGGATGCAAATAATAAGGGTTATTATGAGTTTGTTGTTCCTGCGGGAAATACATATTCTATTACCCCATCGGTAGTTCCTGATCAGGGTTATTCATATGCTCCGGTGGTAATTAATACTTCTTCTCCTTTGGCAGCTAATTTACCTAATCAGAATTTCACCGCTAACTTAAATAACTATACAATCAGCGGAAAGGTTTGGAATAGCGGATCGCCTATGAGCGGTGTGCTCTTAACTTTGAAGAAAAATAATGTGGTTGCTGCAACAGTAACAACAGGAGTTGATGGACTATATTCTTTCTTATCTCTTGAAGCTCATGCAGATTATATTGTGACACCAGAAAAAGCCGGCTTCACTTTCCTTCCGCAGGCAAGAACTTTTCTTGATCTTGTAGGAGATAAGCCGGGTGAAGATTTCGTAACAAGTGAGAACACGCATAAAATTAGCGGTTACGTGAGAAGAACAAGTAATGCAGGTGTTCCGAATATAACTTTGAATCTTGTTAATGCGGTTGGTCCGGTGAATACTAATATTTCTGCAGTGTCTCAACCTGACGGTTATTATGAGTTTACGGTTCCGGCGGGTGTATCATACAAAATTACACCGCTGACAGTGCCAGATCAGGGTTATAACTTTACTCCGGTTAATATTACAACACCTGTCGTTGTTACCTCCCTCACAGAACAGAATTTTACTGCAAACCTGAACAGTTATACTATTAGCGGTTATGTTCTTAACTCTGCAGGCGGCACAGGATTGCAGGGTGTTACAGTTCATTGCACAGGAAGACCAGATGTCTTAACCAATGCCAATGGATTTTACTCCTTTACGGTTTTGGCATTAGGAACATATACAATACTACCGGAGTATACCGGACTAAACTTTGCTCCTACTTTTGCAACATTCGAAAACGTTATCGGAAATAAGACTCAGGATTTCATAACCATTACCGATAGAGGCCAGATTTTTGCTGAACCTACATTTCTTGCTTATGGAGATGTGCTTGTAAACAGAAAAGTATCAAAAACTCTTGTTATAAGTAATAACGGAATTCAGCCGATAATTGTTGCAAACATGATCATAACCGGTGATGTGGGCAGCTTCTCGTTAGCTACAACACCATCGTTCCCACTGGTACTTACACCAGGGGGGACATACACATTGACGGTTGATTTCAGACCTAACTCTCTTGGACCGAAGAATGGTAATCTGAATATTTACCATGATGCGGCAACCGCAAATCCTTTAGTAGTACCATTATCCGGCAATGGAGTCGCAACTTTCGCAACCTTGGATGTTCCGGCGGTTATCGATTTTGGAACAGTTGTATTGGCCAGTGGTGTAAAAGAGAAGACAATCATTATAGGAAATAACTCACCGTTTGCCGGTGATTATCTGAATATAAGTTCATCTTATTTTGAAACCGGAGCCACCCTATTCTCGGTTCCTACACCATTCCCAATTATTCTTGAACCTGGAACTACTTACCCCATAGTAGTAAAATTGGAGCCTAACGAACTTGGATTTAAGCAGAACTTCATCCATATAATAAATTCATCTGCAAATAAGCCGGATGCAAGAATAGAAGTTAGGGCAAACATAATTCAGGGTGATTTAATTGTCGTTCCAAGTTATATTGATTTCGGTAGAACTTCACAAGGATTACCATTCAAGGATACTACTGTCAGTATACAGAATAACTCGTCAGTTCCAATTACCCTGCAGCAGAAATATATTACCGGAGATACTGCATCCTTTACGATAGATAATCCGGTTCCTATTGTTTTGCAGCCAAACCAAACCGATTTTGTAGGAGTAAGATTCTATCCGCCGACAGCCGGAAGAAAAATCGGATTCTTTATTATCAAGAGTAATTATCAATTGGCTCCGGAGCTTTTTGTTCCTTTAACCGGTATTGCAGGTGATCAGCCTTCAATTTCATCCGATATGATGATAATTGATTTTGGCAATCTTCGAAACGGGGAGAAGAAGGATACGACAGTAGTAATAACCAATCAGGGAAATCTTGATTTGGTAATAACCTCGAAAACATTCGAAGGATTGAATCCTGAAGTGTTTTCGTTTGTTACTGATGGAAATCCGGTAACTCTCCGTGGCGGTCAATCCGAGACCATCGTACTTCGAGCAACAGGAAAACTTCCTATCGGAGCAAAGAGCGCGAATTTGATATTCGCAAGCAATGATCCTGTAAATCCTAGCTTCAGTATACAGCTTCTTGCTCATGTCCGTTCAAATGTTCTTTTCAAGAGCGTTGATCAGATAATCTTTGATACAGTTGTTGTAGGTTATTTCCAGGATTCTACATTTGTATTAAGAAACGATGGAGACTTAACCGCGGAAATTGGTCAGATGTATCTTGACGGGGCTTACAGTTCTGATTTCTTACTGCCTGGACTTGAAGTTCCATTCCAGCTGCAGCCAGGAGAATCCAAGACTATTACTGCCCGCTTCAAGCCGCTGGCAACAGGAATGAGATACGCCAGATTGGTTATAAATGTCAACGACCCTGAAAATCCAACTCAATTTATAATTCTCAAGGGTTGGGGAAAAGATTCTGATCCGTTTATCAACGTTGAAGGCGGAGCCGGTCCTGAAGAAGAATTTGAGATTGATTTTGGAAGAGTTACAATATTTGAAACGAAATATAGAACCATCTCGATAGTGAATCTCTCGAAATGGGAAAAACTGAGAATCGATTCCATTGGAATTGATCCTATCATCAAACAGCCATTTGGACAGGATCAGAAGACATTCCCGTTCTTTATCAATTCAAAAGATAAGAAGAGCGTAGTACTCTCTTTCAATCCTCATGACAAAGTCTTTGCGTATTCCGGTTATCTGAATATATTTTACAGTGATTCACTCAAACCATCGAACAAGAATACTTTTGTAAAAGTTAGAATGAAAGGTACCGTTGCATTCCCAACAGCCAATGTTGAATTAACTCCGGTTCTTAAGTTCGGTAAAGTTATCAAAGATATGTTTAAGACGGTTGAGTTTAAAGTTACCAATCTTGGAGATACTTATCTGCAGATTGACTCTATGCTGATTACCGGTGAGGATAAAGACGAGTTTAGCATCGGAACAAAACCGCCAGTGAGACTTGAGTTCCAGGAATCTGCTATGATTCCGGTTACTTTCAAAGCCTCAAAGGTTGGCTCAAAAGATGCTCTCATTACCATTTATTGGAATGATATCTTCATGAACGGAACTGTTGAAATTTGGGCAGAGTGTGTTCTTTCAAACAACCAGACTGTAGGAGTAAAATCACTTGAAATTCCTAAGTCATTTGATATTACACAGAACTATCCTAATCCGTTCAATCCTTCAACTAGAATTGAATACAGCATTCCGGAACAGACGTTTGTTACCATCAAGCTATATAACAGCATCGGTCAGGAGGTTTCAACGCTTGTTAATGAAATGCATAACGCGGGAGTTTATTATGCGGATTTTGATGCAAAAGCTTTACCAAGTGGTGTATACTTCTATAGAATATCAACGGAAAAATTCACAGCGCTCAAGAAAATGATGCTGCTGAAGTAGATCAGAATTTTCCTCGCTCCATCTTGTTAGTTCCTTTCAGGGTGCCGGCTCAGTAATGGGTCGGCATCTTTTTTTTTATCCGCCAAAATTAATACGGCGAAAAGTATCGAAACCACATCGTAAAAGCACTCCGCCATTGAGCAGATATTCCTGTTGTTATCTCTGTCGCGTTCTCTGAGTGTTTCGGCACTATAAATTAATGTGTCGAAATGTACGCCGTACTGAGCTGGTTTACCCTGAGCTTGTCGATGAGTCGAATCAGCCGCGGCTGATCGAAGAGAGCATTATCAGTCAATATTAGTAAATTAGTCGAATGAACCATGAAACTTGATAAAAGAATTTGCGTATCATTATTATATACAATAAATCAAACCGGCAGTACTCGTTTTATAAACATAGGGAGGAATAAAATGAAAAAAATGAGAACAATTACTATTTCAATTTTTGTTATTTTTATCTCAACAACCGTTATGAGTTGTTTTTTGGATAACCATACGATACATGTAGCGGGTGATGTAAAAAAGGTAAAAAAAGATTTTTCAAATTTTACTTCTGTCTGTGTGGGCAGTGGATTTGATTTAATTATTAAACAGGATGGAACCGAATCGGTCGAAATTGAAGCTAATGAAAATTTATTCCAGCATATCATTGCGGAACAGACCGGTGGCTCGATCACTTTCCGGGCACAAAATAATACTAATTTTTCAAGCGATAGGGTAATAAGGATATATGTTTCTGCAAAAACAATTGAGGCTATCAGCGGCAGCGGCGGCTCCGAGATTAAGATAATCGATCAGTTAAAAAGTAAGAACTTAGCAGTTGAGTTATCCGGAGGCAGTGAACTTAAAGCGGAAATTGAGTGTGATAATCTGGCTCTTGAAGTATCTGGAGGGTCCGAGGTAAGTTTGACCGGTAAGAGTAATCGGTTTACGGTTTCCTGTTCGGGCGGAAGTGAAATAAAAGCTAAAAATCTGACCATAGAAAATTTAACAGCTGAGCTCTCCGGCGGAAGTGTTGTTGATGTTTTGGTCAATGGAGAGGTTGTTGTAGAAGCTTCCGGTGGTAGCTCTGTAAATTACACTGGAAATGGAGTAATAAAAGCGGCTGATTTATCGGGTGGCTCGGAAATTAATAAAAAATAAATTGTCTATTAACACAAATTAGGCAATAAAAATATAAGTATTCAATTTTATGTTTTTATGAATAATAATTGATAGCTTCGCTGCTTCATGAGGCACTCATAGAACCCAATAATTGAGGACGCTGGCTGCTGCGTGAGGAGGAGCCAAAGAGCTTCCTTTTTGGTATAATTAAGGTGGCTTCGATCCCGCAAAGGCGGGATCAGTCACCGTTTTATTAAATCTGCAACAGCCACTGCAGGGAATTCAAGGGTTAACCTTGCTGAGCCATGTCTAAGAGTGTTGCCTTGATCGAAGTTGACGATGTGCCTTTAAATTGTATAATTTGGACTAATTCATTTCTTCAGTCCCAACCATGTTCATAATCTTTTTCTGTGATTGCCTTTGGGGGTAAAATAGTTCTATCGTGTCTTATTATCGTAATCAAATTATTAAGGCAAAGATTATTCCCGGAGTTTTGCGCGTTGAGACAATCTGCACTCTGTGATACCGCAAACTGCCTGGTAAATGGTAGAAGCAAATATTATTGTCTTATTAAGAATTGTATAAATTATAAGCAACTTTGGAGATGATGAAATGAAATTGAAAAAAATACTCGTTATGGTAGGGATGGCTCTGCTAACGCTTGGAATTTCGAGCTGTGAAATAGAAGACCATTTTTTAACACCTGTAGGAAACTCAGTGACTGTTAAAAAGAGTTTCTCTAATTATTCTGAAATCAGTGTGGGTTCCGGATTTCAGCTTTATCTAAAACAGGATGGAACAGAATCGGTTGAAATTCAAACAAATGAGAATCTCTTACCCTACATTGAATCCTATCAGAAAGGGAATATGATTTATTTTTACAGAGAGGAAAATGTTAATTTTACCGGTAATGCGATCGTCAAAATATATGTATCCGCAAAAGAAATTAACGCGCTTGAAGCAACAGGGGGTTCAAGTATAAGAGCAGAGACAGATCTTACTTCTGATAACTTGGCTCTAAATTTTTCCGGTGGGAGTAGTTTGCAGGCTGAAATAATTTCCAAGAATCTTTTGGCAAATCTCAGTGGTGGATCTACCTTCGATATTTCAGGAAAGAGCAGTTCACTATTGATTAATGGCTCCGGAGGAAGTATAGTAAATGGTGTCAATCATCAGACTGATTATTTAACGGCAAATTTTTCCGGAGGGAGCATCCTTTATATGACAGTGAATAAAAATTTATCACTTAGTTTATCGGGAGGCAGCATTATAAATTACTATGGCGATGGAATTGTTGTTTCAAGCATCAATACCGGCGGCTCCAGAGTGATAAAAAAGTAAATCCAAACACCAGGGATATTAGTCATTTCTGTGAAGTTGAAACAGTTTTTATAATTTCGGAAATAAACGCTTCAGCCTCCACGGAAATGACTTTTTCGAGGATTCCGGGAGGTAAATATTTTTTTTAAAAAAAGTGATTTTTTTCTTGACTTTTAAAAATAATTTTCGTATTTATAAGCATAATATAAAATTGAGTATATGAAAAAATATTTTAACATAATTATTATCGTGGTCGTGATTATTAACATTCTCCTCCTTACGTAGGCAACGGAGTGGTTTTTTTATTTTGAAGCCATTCCTTGTGAATGGCTTTTTTTTTATAGGATACATAATGAATAACATACTTACATATAACAATAACGTCTTAATTCCGGCTTTTGCTCTGGCAATTAGCAGCATTATCGGAATTATTGCGCTCATTATTGTATCCCTCAACATTATCAGCATTATTAGCCTCCTCCTTCTTAACATTATTATTCTCGTGGTAGTGCTTATTAGACTAACAGGGTAAGAGAGCTAAACTAAGATTTGAAGCCCCTCTTGCCCTGCGCAAGAGGGGCTTTTTTTTTGATATTTTGAATATAATTTAAATAGATGAATATAAAATAATATCAATTTTAAAAAGAGAGATGACAAAATGTTTTACAATGATAACACAATTGCTTTTTTTGACGGCGCCTATACAAAGGTAGGGAATATAAGGATGAATCCCTATGCTCAGGCAATTCATTACGGCATTGGGGTTTTTGAGGGGATAAGAGCATATGATACGCCTAATGGAGTAAAGATATTCAAAGCCCGGGAACACTTCGAACGTCTGCTTTACTCCGCCAAAGTCCTGCAATTAGAACCCGAATACAGTGTCGATGATTTCATTTCAATTTCCTATCAAGTTTTAGAAAAAAATAATTTAAAAGATGCCTATATCCGTCCAATCTTTTCACTCTGTGAAAACATGACCCTGAAATTTTCAACGGAAGCCCACTTCATGCTTACCGTTTGGGAATGGGGCAAATATCTCGGTAAAGAATGTGTTGATGTTACCTTGTCATCCTATCAGAAACCAAATCCAAAATCAACAAGGCTGGATGCAAAGATTACAGGTAATTACATTAACTCGGTACTTGCAACCACAGAGGCAAAACAGAAAGGTTTTGATGAAGGATTGCTCACAGATCTCAATGGTTTTGTTGCCGAAGGTCCGGGAGAGAATATTTTTATGGAGTGGAATGGAAAATTATTTACTCCGCCGCAGGGACATATTTTGCCCGGTATTACCAGACAAACTGTAATGAATATAGCCAAAGAAGAGGGTATTGAGGTTGAGGAAAGATTTTTTACTCCCGAAGAATTGATTACAGCTGATGCAGCATTTTTTACAGGTACTGCTATAGAGGTTGCAGGAATAGACAGTATCGACAATCAGAAGTTTCCGAAGGAATGGAATAAAACAATAGGTTATCATATAGCTCAAAAATACTCGGCATTTACCCGTAACTGATGATGAATACCAATATGAAAAACAGACTGAGAAGCGCGGAATCTACACAGGGAAGATTAATGACCGGCGCCCGGAGCCTATGGCGAACCAACGGAATGAAAGATGAGCATTTCGGAAAACCGATCATTGCAATCGCAAATTCATTTACGCAATTTGTTCCGGGTCATGTGCATCTCCAATCGATCGGGCAATATGTAAAGAAACTTATTGAGGAAAGCGGTTTTTTCGCGGCAGAGTTTAATACAATCGCTATAGATGACGGTATTGCAATGGGCCACAGCGGCATGCTCTACTCGTTGCCATCACGTGAAATAATTGCCGATAGCGTTGAATATATGTGCAACGCCCATAAGGTTGACGCTCTTATTTGTATAAGCAACTGTGACAAGATTACTCCCGGAATGCTTATGGCAGCGATGAGGTTAAACATACCTGCAATATTTGTTTCCGGCGGACCAATGGAAGCAGGAAACTATAATGGAAAAAAAGTCGATCTTGTTGATGCAATAGTCCTTGGCGGTGATCCTTCTGTAAGCGATTCGGACTTAAATCTCATGGAAATGAACGCATGTCCAACATGTGGATCTTGCTCAGGTATGTTTACTGCAAATTCGATGAATTGCCTGACAGAAGCTTTAGGTTTGTCGCTTCCCGGAAATGGTACAATAGTAGCAACTCACAAAAATCGATTCAATCTTTTTTCCAAAGCAGCCTTGCAAATAGTTGAAATGGCAAAAAAATATTATGAGGAAGGGGATGATTCCGTTTTACCAAGAAACATAGCATCAAAAGCAGCTTTTATGAATGCGATGACTTTGGATATTGCGATGGGCGGATCAACCAACACCATACTGCACCTTCTGGCAATAGCTCAGGAAGCCGGTGTTGATTTCAGTTTAAAAGATATTGATAATATTTCCAGAAGAGTACCATGTATTTGCAAAGTATCCCCCAGTTCCAGCTATCATATTGAAGATGTAAACCGGGCGGGCGGAATACTTTCGATAATGGGCGAATTGGAAAAAGGGAACCTGTTGGATATTTCTGTGAAACGGGCTGATATGCTTACCCTTGGTGAAGCAATTGAAACAAATGATATTACCAGATCTGTTACAGAAAACGCAAAAAATATTTACAGCTCCGCTCCCGGAGGAAAAATAAATTATTCGCTCGGCAGCCAATGCGAATACTATGATGAATTGGATACCGATAGAAAACAGGGCTGTATTCGTGATCTGGAACATGCATATCATGCTGCCGGCGGTTTGGCTGTACTATATGGCAACATTGCTGAAAAAGGCGCAGTTGTAAAAGTTGCCGGTGTAGATAAGTTACTGTTCAATTTTACCGGCAAGGCTGTAACATTCGATTCACAGGAAGAGGCGATGGAAGGAATACTAAACGGAAAAGTAAATGATGGGGATGTGGTTGTTATAAGGTTCGAGGGACCCAAGGGAGGTCCGGGAATGCAGGAAATGCTCTATCCGACAAGTTATCTGAAATCAAAAAAACTAGATAAATCATGCGCCTTGATTACCGATGGAAGGTTTTCGGGCGGTTCTTCAGGTTTATCCATCGGACACATTTCTCCGGAGGCAGCATCCGGCGGCGGGTTGGCGCTGATTCATGATGGAGATTTTATAGAAATAAATATCAATGATAGAAAAATTAATTTAAAAATAAGTGATGTTGAATTACAGGAAAGACGCAATACCGAATTGAAGAAAGGCATGGATGCGTTTAAGCCATTAAAAAGAAAAAGAGAGATTCCGAAGTCTCTCCAACTTTATGCGCATTTTGTTTCCTCTGCTGATATGGGCGCAATTAGAATAATTTAGAAATTATTACAAATTATTTATAAGGATTGTATGAAAAACGAGAAAAAAATACGCGGATCTGAAGCCGTTATTCTATCCTTAATCGAAGAAGGTGTTGATACCTTATTTGGTTATGTGGGCGGTTCTATCATGCCGATCTATGATGCCCTGTATGATCATCAGGATAAGTTAAATCATATCCTAACACGCCATGAACAAGGGGCAATACATGCTGCGCAGGGTTATGCGAGATCAACAAACCGTGTCGGCGTCTGTTTTGCAACAAGCGGACCCGGCGCAACAAATATAGTAACCGGACTTGCAGATGCCCAGCTTGATTCTACTCCCGTAGTATGCATCACAGGACAGGTTCCATCAACTCTTCTTGGATGGGATGCATTTCAGGAACAGGATATGATCGGTATTACAATACCGGTTACGAAATGGAATTTTCAAATCACAAAGGCAGATGAGATTGCAGACGCTTTAGCGAAGGCATTCTATGTTGCGAAATCAGGCAGACCCGGACCGGTTTTAATTGATATCACTAAGGATGCTCAGCTGGAGATGGTTGAATTTGAGTACAAAAAATGTAAAAAAGTGAGAAGTTATCTTCCATATCCAATCGTTGATGAAGCGCAGATTATGGAGACTGCAAAGATGATAAACGGTGCTAAGAAACCGCTCATACTTGCAGGACATGGAGTAACTTTATCAAATGCGGAAGATGAATTAAAAGAACTTGCGGAAAAAGCCGGAATTCCGGTTGCCTGCACATTGATGGGGCTATCTTGTTTTGAATCAAACAATGATTTAAACATGGGTATGCTCGGGATGCATGGAAATTACGGACCAAATATTAAAACAGAAGAAAGCGATGTTTTAATTGCTATCGGAATGAGATTCAGCGATAGGGTTACCGGTAATCCTAAACTTTACGGCAAAAAAGCTAAAATAATTCATATTGATATTGATAAATCGGAGTTGAATAAAATTATTAAGTGCGATGTAACAATAAACGGTGATGCTAAGGATGTTCTTCGCAGATTGCTTCCATTCATTCAGGAAAATCAACATGAAGCATGGAAAGAGGAAATTCGTGACTGCTATAAAATAGAGTATAACTATATTATTGAACGCCAGACTTTTCCGAAAAACGGACATATACAGATGGGTGAAGTAGTAAGGCTTTTATCGGAAAAGACAAATGGAGACGCTATCGTGGTTACTGATGTAGGCCAGCACCAGATGAAGGCAGCCCGTTATTTTTCTTTCACTCATAGAAATAGTTTTGTTACCTCGGGTGGTCTCGGTACAATGGGCTTTGGACTTCCTGCCGCTCTTGGGGCGCAGTTTGCAAATCCGAACAAAACCGTTATAGCGATCATCGGTGATGGCGGTTTTCAGATGACCCTTCAGGAACTTGCAACCATCAGGCAGCATAACCTACCGGTAAAAATCGTCATCCTTAACAATAACTTTTTAGGAATGGTTCGGCAGTGGCAGGAACTCTTCTTTGAGAAACGTTACTCTTATACGGAGATGATAAATCCGGATTTTGTTATGATAGCTCAAGGTTACCGCATTCCCGCTTTAAAAGTAAATAATCGCGCAGAACTTGAAGCATCGATAGATGAAATGCTTTCATCCAAGGAGCCTTTCTTGCTGGATGTTGAAGTTGAAAAGGAAGAGAATGTTTTACCGATGGTGCCATCGGGCGAATCGTTAACGAATATAATTTTATCATAAGAGGCAAAATATGAATACGCAGCTTTACACGATTTCAATTTTTACGGAGAACTTTATCGGTCTCCTGCAGCGGGTTACTTCCGTTTTCACCAAAAGGAAACTTAATATATTAAGTATCGCGGCTTCGGAATCGGAAGTTAAGGGTATTTACAGGTACACCATATCCCTGAAGACAACAAGGGAAAAAGCAGAACATGTGGTCAATCAATTGGAAAAACAGGTTGATATTTTCAAAGCTTTTATGCATGAAGAGGATGAAACCGTTTTTCAGGAAATTGCGCTCTACAAACTTCATATGAATAATGTATCTGCAATTGATGCCATAGAGGGTATTATTCGCGATCATCATGCAAGGATTTTATCTTTTACTCCTGATTTCGTCGTGATCGAAAAAACAGGACATCCGGAAGATACACAGGAGCTTTTCAATAGACTCGAACCCATCGGCCTTCTTGAATTCGTCAGATCGGGAAGAGTTGCAATCACTAAGCATATGGTGGACCTAACTATCCACCTGCGCGAATTGGAAGAAAATTTCAGTCATAAAAAACAATTAAATTGAGGAAACGGAAATGGCAAAATTAAGATTTGGCAACATCCAGGAAAACGTAATTACGAGGGAAGAATTCCCTCTACCGAAAGCTTTAACCACCTTAAAAGAGGAGACTCTCGCGATACTTGGGTATGGAGTGCAGGGTCCGGCTCAGGCTCTCAACCTGCGTGATAATGGATTCAAGGTTATAGTCGGACAGAGAAAGAACTCCCGCAGCTGGGATGAAGCGGTTAAAGACGGATGGGTAGAGGGAGAGACGCTTTTTGAAATTGAGGAAGCATGTAAAAGAGGTACGATCTTAATGTATCTTTTATCGGATGCCGGACAAATAAGCTGCTGGGAAACGGTTAAAAAGAATCTTACAAAGGGCAAAGCGCTCGTTTTCTCGCATGGTTTTGGAATTACCTACAATGATCAAACAGGCATTATTCCGCCAAAAGATGTTGACGTAATACTTATTGCTCCAAAGGGATCAGGAAAAAGTGTTAGAAGATTATTCCTGCAAAGTAAGGGAATTAACTCCAGCTACGCAATCTTTCAGGATGCTACCGGTAAAGCATTCGAAAGAGCATGCGCTCTTGGTATAGGAGTAGGTTCGGGATATCTCTTTGAGACTGATTTCAAAAAAGAGGTTTACAGCGATCTTACCGGTGAGCGCGGAGTTCTTATGGGCGCGGTTGCTGGAATTATCGAAGCGCAATACCGTGTATTAAGAGAAAACGGTCACTCACCTTCAGAGGCTTTTAATGAAACGGTTGAAGAGTTTACTCAAAGTCTGATTCCGCTGATTGGTGAAAATGGAATGGATTGGATGTACGCAAACTGTTCCACCACTGCGCAGAGAGGAGCTTTGGATTGGAAAGAGAAATTCAGAGAGGCGACACTGCCGGTTTTTAAAGAACTCTATGAAAGAGTGGCAACGGGTGTTGAAACAAAACGTGTTATAGAAACCTGCGGTAAACCGGATTACAGAGAAAAATTGGATGCGGAATTAAAAGAGATGCGTGAATCGGAACTCTGGCAGGCAGGAACTATGGTTAGAAAACTTAGACCTTAATTAATTATTGGATTGATCATCTTTTAATTGTAAAATATCTCCTCAGATATTGCCCCGTTATCAGGTTACTCCACATAATCTGGTATCGGGGTTTTTATTTATCATAGTCTTTCAAAAATTACTTCAGCAGCATCATTTTTTTGCTTATTACTCTGCTTCCTGTTTCCAAACGGTAATAATAAGTTCCGCTGGCAATATTTTGAGCGTTGAAAATAATACTGTACGCGCCCATCGGCTGTCTTTGTTCAACCAGAGTTTTTACCTCTCTTCCGTTCGAATCATAAATCGTTAGTTTCACATTTGTTTCCTGCGGAAGATCGTATGATATTGTTGTTGCAGGATTAAACGGATTAGGGTAGTTTTGATTGAGTTTGTATTCTGTTATAGCGTTTTCATTTGAGGCGACTGAAATCGGTACGGCTTGTATAATAGGAAGCTTATTGAACGTGCCGAGTTTAATATTATTTAATACTTTCTGGCTTACTCCAAACCATGAAGATAGAACACTGGCATAAACCTGACGGAAGTCATACTGCATTTTCAAATTTCCATTGCTCAAGTCGCTAAGATTAGGATTGCTGCCGGTAATTCCCGGAATAACTCCTGAACCGAAAACAAAAACCGGCAAAGCTGTACCGTGGTCTGTTCCGCTGCTGGCGTTTG
>Ga0351859_1037_pt1 | contig 30600 bp, 24 predicted proteins | sample BONcelFGM3001D11_FD_206789 | JGI IMG/M metagenome (GOLD analysis project Ga0351859, IMG submission 206789) | Enriched cells from coal bed in the Powder River Basin, Montana, United States - BONCAT cells FGM rep2 HSBNCT.FGM.300.1.D11 ... | reverse complement strand
GGACATGCTCACCGCGAGGCAGGCAGCGCAACTGGTGGCACCTAACTGGATGGTCGGTTCCGTCCACGTTTTCGAGCAAAAAGTAAAAGGCTTTCCTGCCGTCGAAGCGGGACTTCAAACGATTGATCTTTGCGGCCATTTCATCCTGGAACCGGTCGTCGGCATCCAGCCACAGGACGTATCGTCCCCGAGCTTGTGCCAGGGAATGGTTTCTGGCCGCGGCGAAGTCGTCCGTCCACGGAAAATCGAACACTCGCCGGGTATACCGCTGCGCGATGGCCTTGGTGTCGTCCGTCGATCCGGTGTCCACCACGATGATTTCATCGGCGAAGGGCTGAAAATTGGTGAGGGCCTCTGCCAGGTTTTGCGCTTCGTTCTTCACGATCATGCAGACGGACAAGTCAGGGCGCTCACTGCGTGAGGCGGGAGAGCGAGCGGGAGAGCGGAAGGGGGGAGTCGGAAGGGGAATGGAGCCGAATCCTTCCGCACTACGACCCTTCCGCACTCCGGCCCTTCCGCGTTCCGCGTTCCGCTCTCCCGCCCTCCCGGCTCTCTCCACGTGTTGCCGCTGAGTTTCCACGGCCTCGTTGCATCGGTCTATAGCCTTCACCAGCTCGGATTCATCGAGCAGAAAATGCTCCTGGCTGAGGTCGCTCTGGCGCTTTTGGGCTGGGAGGCGCAGGAATTGATGGCTTTGGACGAGATAGGGGAGGGCTTCCTTGAGCTCACCGCCCTGATAATGCGCAAGGCCAATCAAAAGACTCGCCGTCTGCTGGCGTGGAAAGACGGAAAGGGATTTTCTCGCCTTGTCCATGGCCCTGCCGTACTGCCTCTCGTCCAGATGGAGGTAAGAGAGCAGGTTCAAGAGTATGGCGTGCAGGGAAGGGGTCAACCCCTTGCCTGCCAGGGCTTTCTCAAAGGCTTTGCGGCTCTCCCGGTTGCTCTTCAACAAGAGGTGGGTTATGCCCAGGTAGTACAGGGCGTAAGCGTCGTCCGGCGCTCTTTCGAGATGCACGTGGGACAGGGCGAGGTTTCGTTCGAGCTTGCTTCTGAACGCTTCCGAGCCGTGATGATAGCCGAAGTGCTCCACCATGAACCTCGACCTGGCTATGACCGCCCCCGCCTGATCGAGAAACGGCTCTATTCTTTCATGGACTTCATTGACAAAGTGGATGCCGGGATAATTTCGGAAGAGTCGCACATTAAAGGCTAGGTCGAATTCGCTCGAGCTGCCAGGGGTTTTGTAGCTCCTTATGGGGACCGAATAAGCGTCAATGCCTCCAACGGAAGCCGCTTTACGAAGGCAGTCGGTTTCTCCCATGGAGCTCAGACGCTCGTCCGCATCCAGGTAGAAGATCCAATCCCCCGTCGCGCGGAGCAATGATTCATTGCGAGCGGCAGCGAAGCTGTTATTCCATTTAAGGAAGCTAACCTTGGCGCCGTGGGATTCCGCAATACGGACCGTACCGTCCCGCGAGCCGGTATCGATGACCACAATTTCATCCACATGGGATTTGGCGCTTGCCAGGCATTGGCCGAGCTGCTTCTCCTCGTCTTTAACGATCATGCACAAAGAGACGCGCGGACGTGGCTTCACTTTTGGCTGCATCATGGAAGATCCTGCAGAATGGATTGGATTCGCCTGGAAATGGTGTGGTCTTTGATGACTCTTTCATAACCTGCCTTGGCCACCTGCCGCCGCTCCTCCTCATGGGCCAGGAAATGGTCGATAAGGGACTGCAATTCAGTCGTGGACCTGTAGGAGACCACTTCCCCATCCGGATGGAAAAGCTCCGGCAAGTCATCCCCATGGTCGGCCAGCACGAAGCCCTGACAGGCCAGGACGTCGAAAACCCTCATGGTGACGATGTCTTTTTGGTACAGCCGATTGATATCCAGATTAATCGCCGAAGCATTGTAGATCATGGTGAGCTCGCGCTGGTGCCCCGCAGGTCCGCAGTAACGGACCCTCGTCGGTAGACAACCGCTCCAGTGCTGGTCTCCCCAAACCTTGACCGTCGGGGCCTCTATATTGGAGACGACCCGAACGCGTCTCCTCGAAGCTGCTGTTTCCCACACACAGAATGCCAGATCGATCAGGCGGCCCTGTTCATCTCTGACGAATCTTTCAGGATCGAGCGGTGTGGCGTGCTCCGGGAAGATATCGTCAATGGAATCGTAGCCCGGCATATTCCCGTGCCCTCCCGGAGCGTGTTGCCCGGCGGCCCGACAGTCCGCGAGCTTCCCGTTCATCAAAGAATCCGGGGAAAGCTTTTCGGCCAGACGATCATAGAGTTTTGACAACGATTGGGCCTGATCTATCATGGAGCTTCCCACAAACGAGACATGCGCTTCGTATTTTTTTTTCTCCGCCTCGCTGAGAGCCATGGGAAAGCGGCGTCGGGGATTGGCCCCCAGTGGAAGATATTCCACGTGCCTGAACCCCGCTTCCTTGTATCGTGTCACGTGGGCCTTTCGATATGTGTAAATACGGGTGTGATGGACGGAGCTTCCTTCGGGAGCCACTCGTTCGATGCTGGGATCGATCTCCCACACGACGAAGGGGATGGAGAGCGCCTCGCAAATCTCAGGCAGGCCGCGGCAGAAGTTGATGGAAACCACCATGTGTGGCTCGAAGCGTCTAAATTGATATAAGGTCTCTTCCTTTGAAACCGCCCGGGGGTCCCAGCTCATCACCTGAACCTGGTTTTCCCTTAACGCGTCGGCCACGTCCGAAACAAATAAGCCACCCGAAACAACCATTGCCCGGCGGCAGGTGCACGATTCCATGCGGCCAGGAGCCAGGAGGCTTGCCTCATCTTCGTAACACTGGCCGAGAATCGGGTGCGGCCACGGGAAAAAGCCGCTCATCTCCCTGGAGATATGTGCTATCAGGTCCGCGCCGCCGAGGATGAATTCCACGCGCCCCGCGAAGATATCCCTGGCGAAGTCAAAGCGCATAAAAGTCAAGCGAAGCAGCCAGGGATCTCTTTCATATGCGATAACGGGATGGCAGGGGTTGATTTTCTCGATCAAAGCGTGAAGGTAATAGCCCAAGCCAAGGCCGAGACAGAGAATCGGTTTGTTTTCAGCCTTGTGGAGAACGGATTGAACCGCCTCTTCAGCCTCTCGCCTCGGATCGACGGGGGAATGAAGAAAGATGCCCCCGCTGCTCCCCAATCGAAGGGTGGGATCGCCCGAAGCCGCGATTTCGACGTGAATGTGCTCCCCATCGGCGGAGCCGCACAACCGAGTGAACAGCTCGGGCGCTCGAATGGCCAGAGCGGTCAGGTTGGCCCTGAGACAACTCTCGGATAGCCCTCTGGGGTCAGGTCTCAACATTTGACAGTATGGTGCATCCATTCATTACCCCGAAGGGGTTCCATAAGTGAGCCCGTGGTCAGCGAAGCGCCACCCCGCACCCCGGGTCAGCAGATGCCGTAAGCCTTCCTTACCCTGAAAGGGTCACATAAAATAAAACCCTCCCGATGAGGGGAGGGCCATATAGATTCATCTTTTATGTAACCCTTTCAGGGTACCATCCCTTGGTGTCCACCCATACCCGGGGTGGCGCTTCGCTGACCCCTGGCTGGTCTATGAAACCCCTTCGGGGTAATGAATGGATGCACCAAACTGAAAAAGTTGATGGCTGACGCCACATTTTCATGCGTCGACGTCTCCTCCGATTATCGTCGCCAGTGCTTCATAGACGGCCTTGGCTTCGCCCTCCCGCCCGTTGGCTTCGAGTATCTTCCCCACCAGGAGCGCACCCATTTGTTGAAGGAGCGATGAGTATGTCGTCCAGGCGTCCTCATCCTTCGAGTTGCGCTGCAGATAGAGCTTAAGATAATCGGCGGCGATTTCGTATTCCCCGGCGGAAGTGAGTGCCTGGGAGCTGTTGTACAGAATATCCGGGTCTTCGGAATCCAGGTCGAGGGCTCGATAGAGATGCTCGAGCGCTTTTTCGAGGCTTCCCTCATGCCAGCAAAGTGCTCCGAGATTGCAGTGAGCTTTGGCATGATCGGGATTGTGCTCGATGGCCATTTCGAAACAGGACCGGGCGTGAACGAGCTTACCGTTTTGAAACTGGGTCTCTCCCTGCTCGTTGAAGAAGCCTGCTACGTCATTAGGCATAGTGTTCGGCGGCGCGGTGCCCATGCTGTCCCTTCCACTGCTGATGGTCTGGTCCCAAGGGTTCCTGGCCATATATGCATTGAGGATCTCCCGTGCATCCTGGTCCTTGCCCATTTCTCCAAAGACTTTGCAGCAGAACAGAATGATGTCACGATCGTCCGGGTCCAGCTCCAGCGCCCGTGTGAGGCAGTTAAGCGCGTCTTCGGATTTCCTCCGGGCCCAGTGGATAACGCTCAACTGCTTGTGCGCCCTGGCGTGGAAAGGGTCCACTCCAAGGATCTTTTGGAAATAGTCCCTGGCTTCATCCAATATACCGGCTTGCAGAGCCGATTCTCCTTGCGCCATGAGGTCTTGCACTGAAGCTGCTCCCTGGTGGAAGCCCTCTATGGCGATGGATGTCGGATGTGGGGTTCGATCTCTTTTCATCTTCTCGCGCCTTTCCTCGGGTGGGAAGTTTTATGATGCCGTATGAAATGTAATCGTTCACGCCCTTCAACATCGACGGATTACATAGATTTGGCAGATGCTGTCTCTGATCTGAGAAAGCTGTGTAATCCGTGGATGGCTTTTTTCCTTTATTGCGCTTCAATCAAGCCCCATGCAACTGGCAGGCCAACGGAGGTCCGAAGAAATCAGTTTTAGTTCGCCGGGCATTCTATTTCGGTCTGCGGCCTCACGGAGAGCGGCAAGATTGAAAAGCAGTCTCGGGTCTCGGATCGTATCGGATGTGTGTGCCAAAATATTTATAGCCTCTTCTTCATGCCCCATATAATAGAGACTGATGGCCATGTTGTTGTAAGGGGCCGGCCAATGGGGACATGACGCGGCGGCGGTGTGGAAGCACTGGTTGGCGAAGCCCATCTGCAACGCCGTGGCGCCGTTGGTCCACGGTTGAATCTGAGTCAGAATCCTGACGCCGAGGTCAAGATGCATATGCGCCCGGTCCTCCGGCGAATTGCCTGGCACACCTTCCATCCGGTACAGCTTCTCGATGTTTTCGGACGTTCTGTACTTACCGCATATTTTCACAGTCTCTCTTCCGGAGGTTGAATCCTTGAACGTTATGGCGTCTTCATGTCTCAGGTAGAGGCCGAAGGCGTCCGTGATGTGGAGCGCCTTCAGGGAAAAAGCGAAGCGAATGTTGAAATCGTAGTCCCCGGCGGCTCGATAGGCGTCGTCGAAGTAGCCGACCACATCGTGCATGGTTTTCCGCCACATGGGTTGAGGCCCGAACTGGTAGCGGAAGAGCACGTCGGGTGCGAAGAAATCGGGATAGCCCAAGTGCTCCTGCTTCGGGTTTTCGTCGTAGGTTTGATTGGCGACCTCCGTGATGTAACAGTCGCCATAGACCAGATCGATGTTATCATTTTGTTCCAGGGCCGCCATCAGAATTTCCAGCGCGTCACCGCGATGGCGGTCGTCGGTGTTGGCGTTTGTGATGAATTTTCCTCGAGCCAGCCTGATTGCCCGGTTCCAGGATGCGTACAGCGACTCGCGCTCGGTGCGGAAGTACCTGATGTTGTCGTAGCGCTTTTGAAGCTCCTGAACGATTGCCCGCTCGCTCTGCTGGGATCCGCTGTCGATAATGATGATCTCCATGCGATCCCGGATTGTCTGAGCTTCCAGATCTTCCAGCAGGCCTCGCATGAATCGCTCTGAATTGTATGTGGATACGATGGCAGAGACGGCATACTTTTCCCCCATCCACAATTGGGGGACCGGTGAGGCGTCAAGTTGATGACAGTCGTCGTGACGACCGGACACACTGAGGTCACATGTCCCCGATACCTGTGGGGCCAGGATGGGAGGGACCTGTGAAGTCCGGAGGATGGCGAGCCCGTGATTGGGAGCCGAAGCAGCCGGAATAGCATCCGGACCGTTCTGGCGCGCTCTGCCCATGGCGCCTGATGCCTCGACGGGGATGAAGACCCCGGTTTCTCCATCCATGAACATGGCCGGGTCCTTCCATGCGGGAAGCTCTGGCGAGGAGCTCCACATACTTTGCCCTTGATAGAAAACGCGGGGCTTATGGGAAAGTTCTTCCAGGGCGCTTCGCACCGCCTCCGTAATGACATGGGGGCTTATGTCCCAGACGCAATGAGGACTTCCGAATTTGCACCTCCAGTTGCATTGGTAGCATTCCAGCGGCAGACAGGCGATGGATGTGAGAGGCGAATAGGGCATAAAGCGTCCGAAGTGGCCGCCTCCCAGGAGAACGACGTTGGGCGTTCCCACGGCGCATGCCATGTGGGCCGTTCCGGTTTCGGCACCCACCGCGAGACGGCAGCGCTTGAGAATGGCGGCCGTCTGGCGCAGGGTCGTTCTTCCGCTGAGATTTATCGTTCGGACCCCGATGTCTTTAAGATTGGACTCGTTAAGGTGGCGCTCGCTTCCGGACCCGAATGCGATCACCGTGAGCTGGCGGTCCATGCAGATTTTGGAGATGGCTTTTCCGTAGTGGGCATATACGCGCCCCGGAGACTGGGCGCCCGCAAAGAGACCTATGGTTTTGTTCGATTCCAGGTTGTCTTTTCTGAAGAATTCGTCGGCGAACCGCTCGTCCTCGGCCGTCAGCCAGATCACCGGCTCGAGCTCAGGAGCTGCAATGCCGAGGCCCATCAAGAAGTCCCGATGCCGCTCGATCTCGAGCTTCCAGCCACCGTTGCTGGGAATGAGACGATTATAGAATCCGTTGTGCCGATTCCTGGCGTCTTCCGAGATATTGCAGAGGTCCCCGTAAAGAGCGATTCGCTCCCCGGCTCCGCCTTCGAGGGCCAAAAGATCGGTCAGGTGCTCCCGCGAATAGACTGAATTCAAGGAGACGTCCGCACCCATCGCCCGCAGCCGAAGCAGGAAATCATTTCTGTAAGGTTCATCTTCAATCAACCGCCTTCTGTCGAACGATTGAACGTCATCAACATGGGGAGAAGCCTGGTAGAGCTCGGAAACGTGGTCCTGACAGACGGCGGTGATCTTGGCCGTTTTGTATTTCTCCCCGATGTGCGGCAGCATGGATGCTGCGAGAATATTGTCACCGATGGCATCCGGACGAACCCAGAGAATCCTCTCTACTTTCGTTTGGATCTTTTCGGGTCGCGGAGTAAACTTGGCTATGCAGAAGCCGAACTTTTCGCGGGCTGAAACAATGACCTCGAAGCGGGGATCGTTTTGTATTTGTTCAAAGCTCTTTCGATGCTTGACGTGGTGTATGTCGTCCAGGGCTATGTGGCACGGGCCTCGGATTTGGTCTATTAGATAGTTGAATTCGATATTTCCCATATGTCCTCCGCTGTCCAGGAGGACAAAATCGGGCTTGTAGTCGAACTTTCTCAGGCATTGACCCAGCAGATCGTCGGGGACCCCTTCGAAATTCGTTTCCCTGTGGTAGAGCCGGGTGCGCTCCTTTTCTTCATGATCCACGAAGATATCGTCGAATTGGATATTCTCGACGCATGTATCCTCTATTTCATCCAGACTTGGCAGGAGACTTCTCGGTATGGACAGGCCGTTCAGGGGGGTCACGTATTTTGCCAGCCCGTTTGCATCGAGGCAGCGAAGAGCCTCCTGGTGGTATATCGGACTGACCTCAATGGTGTAAAAAGCGGCATCCTTGATCCCAAGCTGCTCCAGCGCCGAAGCCATGATGGTCGTCGTGCCGGCACCGAGAAATGTCCCCGTTTCGATAATCTTGCCTGGTCGAATTCGTGTGAAGAGAGCTTTTACCGCATCGGCGAACACCGATTGAGTGCCCACTCTGGTTGTGTCCTCGTCCTGCTCGTTATTTCCGGCAACACGAATGTTCTTGATCGTATTTCGTTCGAAAGAGGGCCTTTGCGGCGTCTGCGAATGCCCGGGCTGTATCCCGGTGTTGATATTTCCATGTTTCAGGAAATTCTGCAGCAGGTGAAGAGCGCGTCGCCGAGGTTCATCTGATGGGTAGAGGCAGATTAGCGCCCCTTCGGTCTTGCCTGCTTTCTGCATTTCCTGGAGCAGTTGGGAGAGCGCCTTTGCGCTTGAATTGTTGTCTGGCAGTCGGGTGGTTGATTCTTCCGGCAACGGGCTGACTATCCGATGTACATAGTAATCTCGCCAGAAGCTTATCTGCTCCGGTTCCGGGAGGGTTTCGAGATGGGGTCTAAGAACATTCCAGTGGCTTTGTATCTGGCCGACTTCGGTGTTGATCGACTTTGAGTTATCCCGCAAACGAGCGTTGGACATGGTTTGATCCACGTGATGGAACGGGTATGCGCGGGCACACCGGAGCCAGTATTCATAATCGATGGAAAAATGCAGATCCTGGTTGAAGAAGCCGGTTTTCCGGATCACTTCGGTTGGAAAGAACATGGAAGGCTGGTGAGGATGTCCGGCAAACAGCCACCAGCGCAGAAGCAGTTGCAGGCTCATGCCGGGAGCGCTCCTTTTCATCCAGAGCAGTTTTGTGCTCTCGTCCACCATATTGGTGTTCCCATAGATCACACAGTGTCCACGGAAGTCCCGGTACTCGACTGCGACCCTGTGGAAAACCCCCTTCTCGAGCCAATCGTCGGAGTTGAGCCAACAAACCATGTCACCGGTCACCATGCGCAACGCCTTGTTGAGCGCGTCCCCCTCGCCTTCGTCGGGCTCCGAGATCCACCTGATGTGCGGGTATTGCTCGAGGATCTCGATTGTCTCATCTTTTGAGGCGCCATCCACAATGATGTGCTCGAAATCGGCGTAATCCTGTGCCAGCACACTCTCGATGCATGTTCGTATGTAGGCTGCACAGTTGAAGGACGGGGTAACTATGGAAAACTTGAGCCGCCGTGCGCCGTCCGAAACACTCCGGGTATTCATTCTGTCCAGGGTGGCTTCCTGATATGATCTGTCTGTTTCCATGGGACTCCTGGGTGCATGCAGAAGTAAAAGCCTGCAATGGGAGTAGGGCGGACAAAGGCTTTTTTGCCGTGTCCGCCTCTGTCGGCAGTGCGTAACGCTCCCTGCAACCGTACAGCCTATCTGCAAATCGACATTGTCACCGAGAGTGCTGGAAAGCGGTTGCATTAATCGTACCTGATTAAAAAAATCCCGGGGGTTGTCTGTGGCCATCCACCATCAATATGAATAGGTGTAGGGTTGATTCCGGCCCGTGTGCGGGCTTGGATCAGATCTTGCAGCGGCTGACGGATGCTTTGTGATTCCCGTTTTTTGTACAGGTTTTCAAACCATAGGGAGATTAAAAATGACAGGAAGTAAACCTATACGGAGAGTTCTGGTTACCGGCGGCGCGGGTTATGTCGGTGCGGCGTTGGTTCCAAAACTGCTTGCGGCGGGCTATGGCGTTAGGGCTCTGGATCTCAACCTCTATGGCGACCATGTGCTGGACGCGGTCAAGGATAACCCCGATCTCGAGCAAATCAAAGGCGATTTGCGCGACCGGGCATTGCTCGAGCGTATCATACCGGGCTGTGACGCCGTCATTCATCTGGCGTGTATTTCAAATGACCCGAGCTTCGAGCTGGATCCGGGATTGGGCAAGTCCATCAACTACGACGCATTCGGGCCTCTTGTGGACATTTCCCGCGACAACGGTGTCAAGCGCTTCATCTATGCTTCGTCTTCGAGCGTGTATGGCATAAAGGACGTGGCCGATGTGACGGAAGACATGGCGCTGGAGCCCCTGACCGACTATTCCAAATACAAGGCGCTGTGCGAGGAAGATCTTTTGAAGAAGCGCGCTCCCGGCTTTACCACCCTCATTATACGCCCGGCGACGGTGTGCGGCTATTCGCCCCGGTTGAGGCTCGACCTTACTGTCAACATATTGACCAATCATGCAATCACCAATGGGGTGATCAAGGTCTTCGGCGGCGACCAGATGCGCCCGAACCTCCACATCGAAGATATGACTGACTTGTATATTCAAGCCCTTGCCTGGCCCGCTGAAAAAATTGACGGTCAAATCTTCAACGTGGGATATCACAACAAACGGGTGCGTGAAATCGCTGATATAGTTAAAGGAGTTGTGGGCGAGCACGTGGAGATCGTTACCACGCCAACCAACGACAACCGCTCCTACCACATCTCTTCGGCACGCATCAAACGCTTGTTGGGCTTCGAGGCTCGCCACACGATCGAGGATGCTGTGCAAGACCTGGTGAAGGAATTTCGAGCGGGCAAAATCCCGGATTCCATGGCGGACATCCGTTATTACAATATCAAGATGATGCAGTCCATAAAACTGCAATGAGGTACAGGCCTGTAAGCTTTTCCGCTCGTTCCCAAGCTTCAGCTTGGGAACGCACGTCGGCCAAGCTCGAGCTTGGCGTGACTCGTGCGCATTGGGAGCTAGAGCTTCCGGGATTGCATTCCCAAGCTGGAGCTTGGGAACGAGCGGGTGGGTTTTTCAAGTTCTGCAAGAGGCTTACGGATAACACATTTTTTCAATTGGAGCTCTATCCGCGTTCATCCGTGTCAATCCGTTGCGGATATTTATCTGGGGAAACAAATGAATGCTGTGGATTTTGACTATCGCGAAGCTCTCCTCCATATGGTCAAAGGCCTGCTGGATGGCGGCCGGGCAAGGGAAGCCTATTTGCACCTGCAGAGACTGGTGGCCAACTATCCCCAGTTCGCCGAGGGATACTGGTATCTGGGAGAAACCTGCCTGCGGTTCGGGATGTGTGCCGATGCAAGGAAGGCTTTTGCCCGGGCGGTTGCCCTGGACCCGAATCATGTGGTGGCCAGGGCCGAGATGGAAATGCTCAGCGGGGAAGATTCTGGTGTCGACCGGGCCGTTGTATTACTGCAAGGCCTCATCCGTCGCTCCCCCCAAAACGTTGACGCCATTTCTGTCCTGGGGCGGATAGCGCTTGTCTCAAACAAGACCGGCGAGAGCATAAGCCTGCTCCAGAGAGTTGCGGCCATGCGGCCGGATAACGCATGGGCGCATCTGGACCTGGGGAAGGCGTTTCTTGCGGCGAATCTGCCGGACGCCGCCCAGTCGGCCCTGGCCCATGCCTTGGACCTGGGACCGGAGATGGCGGAAGCTCACCACGCCCTGACCGTTTTACATTGGAATCGAAAAGACACCGACAAGTCTAAATACCACATCAGTAAAGCAATCCAATTAGAGCCTCGCAATTCCGTCAACGTCAAAGACTTCGCCAAGGTGATGGCACAAGTGGGCGAAATGGCTGCGGCCCGACTGGCTCTCGAGCATTTTCTCGACACCGTGGGAGATGACCATCAGGTTCGAGGCTTGCTCGCGGAACTGGACAAGAATGTCTGGCAGACAGACGGCTCGCGTGGCCGCCTGCATCACGCAAGGCCCATGGATCGGCGTCTGGTGGTATTTATCGGCGATGAGCCGCGCGTGCGGCAGGCGAAGATGGCCTATGGCCTGCGGGAAGCAGGCTGGCAGGTGGCTCTGCTTTACAAGAATGAGCCCAACTTTGCACTAAAAGACTACTTCCATGAATCTCAGCGTTACTACACGGAGTGGGACGCCCTGGAGCTCGCGGGCCGATATGCTGCTCGGGTTTATCATGTTTTTTCGCCCTGGTACGATGAGACGAGCTTGAACTTGATTCGCCACAAGCCGGGTAAAGTCGTCTACGATTACACCGATGTATTTGCCGAGATAAAGACGGCCGACGCGGCCAAAGGAGTGCCCTATCAGCAGTTTTGCGTGGAAAATGCGGACGGGCTTTGCTGCCGGGACCTCAGAATGCAGCACACCATTCGCAATCTCGGGCACCGGAGCCCCCCCCACGTCATTCTGTTTCCCGATTATTGCTGGGACCTGCCTGATGAATCAGTATCCGTCGACCGGATGAATGACGGCATTCATGTGGTTTCGTGCGGTTCGTTCGGAATCGAGAAGCGTGGTGAAACTGACAACGGGTATCTCGATATCGCCAAGAAGATGGCTGCCCGCGGAGTGCACCTGCACCTTTATCCCGTGCGCCGCATGATTTGGGGCCCCATGTCCATGTTCCAGGACGCGTTTTCCGATTACCTGGAGCTTGCCGCCCGCACCCCGTTCGTGCATGTTCATGGGCCCGTGCCGATGGAACAGGTGATTTCCGAGATGAGCCGCTACCAGGTGGGCGCGAGCATTGTGCGGGTCCTCTCTTACGGGGAGCGCCCCAAGGGCTACACAGAAGCCCATTTTCAATATTGCGGCTCGACACGGATTTTCGATTACCTTGATGCGGGCCTACCCATACTTCTGAATAAGGCTTACGGGTTTCAGTTCGATCTGCTGGCGCGGCACGGGATTGTTATCGATGCCACCCCTGAAATGTTGACACATGCCGATGAATTCCTGCGGCCCTGCGTCACGCCCGCAATGCGGGAGCGGGTGCTGCAGGCGCGCTCCGCCTACGGTGTGCGTCGGCAAATCGGGCAGTTGACCGCTTTCTATGAGAGCCTCTAAGATCAGGTTTATGACGGGCCATGACATTCAACTACCAGGAAGCTCTTTTTCGAACAGCTGAAGCTTTGGAGCGCCAGGGCAATCTGGCGGAGGCGGTGTTCCACCTGGAGCGGCTTGCCGCCAATTTCCCTTCAGCGAACGCCTTCTGGCGGTTGGGAGAGGGCTTCATGCGGGTCCGCGCGCTGGACGGGGCCGAACAGGCCTTGGGAAAAGCACTCGAGCTGGATCCGGCCCATGCGTCGGCGTGCCTCTCCATGGCAAGCCTTCTGCGCCGTAAAGGGCAGTCCGCCGGCGCTCTTGACTTGCTGAAACGGTATCTTTCGAGGCAGGAAAACGCAGCGGTCAGGACGGATCTGGACCGGATAGATGACATTCGCGGCACCAAGGAGCGGCCCAAGGAAAAGGTGGTGGTCTTTGTAAGCGATGACCCGCGGGTTCGGCAGGCCAAGCTGGCGTATGGCCTGCGCAATGCTGGCTGGAAGGTGGTCCTGCTCTACCACAAGGTGCCCAACTTTTCCGTCGCCGAGTATTTCGACGAGGCTCATCGATACATGAGCGAACCGGAAGCGGTTGACCTGGCGCGCAATTATCCCGCTGAGATCTATCACGTTTTCTCAATCTGGGGGGATCTGACCAGCGTTGAGCTCATCCGGAGCAAGCCGGGCAAAGTGGTCTACGACTACTGGGATATTGCCGAGGGAATCAAGGCCGGAGCCGGGCTGGTCAAGTATCAAAGATATTGTATCGAAAACGCCGATGGCCTGTGTTGCCGTGACCTGCGCGCTCAGTATGTGATCCGGGCCATGGGCTACAAGAGTCCGCGGCGAATTCTGGTGTTGCCCGACTGCTGCTGGAACAAACAGGATGCCCGGTTGCCGAAAGCGGCGGTTAACGGTGAGATCCATGTGGTTGTCTGCGGCTATATCGGGATCGAGAAGCGAGGCGAGACCGATAACGGGTATCTGGATATAGCCCGGCAGTTTACCGCCCAGGACGTCCACCTGCACATTTACCCCCATCCGACGCAAGTGCCCGTTGAAGAGCAATTTTCAGATTATCTGGCACTGGCCGAGCGCACGCCGTTTCTACACGTTCATTCCCCGGTGCCCATGGATGCCGTCATTCCCGAGCTGAGCAAGTACCAGGCCGGGGTGAGCATTACACGCGCCCTGACCTACGGGAAACAGCTTACCGGCTACGACTCCTGGTATCTGCGCTATTGCGGCTCGGCCCGGCTGTTTGATTATCTTGACGCCGGCCTGCCGATGATACTCAATAAAGAGCTGGCGTTTCAGTATTCCCTGTTCGAGCCATACAGGCTGGTGCTCGACGCCACACCTCAGATGCTGTCCCAGGCCCGTTCGTACCTCGAGCGCTTCCTTACGCCCGATATTCAAGATCGAGCGAGAGATGCCCGAGAGATCTATTCCGTCCAAAATCAGATCGGGCGGCTGGTGGAGCTATATAACAGCTTGCAGGATATTTGACGCCATGGTGATAGGGATCGATTTCGACAATACGCTGGTCAGCTACGATGATCTGATCCGCAGGGTGGCCCTGGAGAGGGGATTGATCCCGCCAGAGATGGGAGCGGGCAAACGGCGGATTCGTGACTATCTGCGCGGGCTGCCCGGAGGGGAGATCCAATGGCAGAAAGTGCAGGGAGTCGTGTATGGGCCGCGCATGGGCGAAGCGAGGCTGATCGAAGGCGTTTCCGACTTCTTTCGCCGCTCTCGGTCGCACGGGATCAGGATATATGTGGTGAGCCACAAAACTGAATTTGCGGGCTACGACGAGACACGCACCAACCTGAGGGCGGCCGCGCTGGCCTGGATGGAGCAGAACCGGTTCTTCGCCGCGGACGGTCTGGGCCTTTCTCCATCGGATGTGCATTTTGAAGCCAGCCGGCCCGAAAAAGTCGAGCGCATTTGCAGCCTGGGATGCACTCATTTTATTGACGACCTGGAAGAAACCTTTCTCGAGCCTTCTTTCCCGCCACGGGTCGAGAAGGTCCTGTTTGCGCCTGATGCACCGTCATCGGTTCCGCTTGGCGTGAAAGCCATGACAACCTGGCAGGAGATTAGCGACTATGTCTTTGCTGACCACTGGTGAAGCGCATTGGGCGGAATCGGTTCGGGATACGGCGGGCCGCATGCTGAACGAGGAGCTGGCTTCGTTTGAGCCCATCGGGGGCGGGCGAAACAGCCAGGTCTACCGCCTGGTTACCGAAGGCGGCGGGCAATACGCGCTCAAGGCTTATTTCCGGCACGGCGCCGACCCGCGCGACCGTTTGGGGACGGAGCTCGATGGCCTTCGGTTTTTGTGGAACAACGGGGTTCGAGACGTTCCTCGCCCCGTTATGGGCGACCGGCAGCAGGGCGTCGCCATCTATGAGTACATTGAAGGAGAGCGAGCCTCGACCGGCCCGGCATCCGAGCACGACATGGACGCCGCTGTACGGTTCCTGGCCAGGTTGAAAGACCTCAAGGAACAGCCGGGCAGTCGCACCCTGTCACCCGCATCCGAAGCGTGTTTTTCCATCGGGTCCATTACATCAAATATCCATGGGCGATTGGCCCGTTTGACGGATGTGCAAAGCACCGCCGCGCCTTGTAACGGCCTGGCTGCGTTCTTGCGTAATGAGCTTATACCGGGACTGGCCGCCGTTGTTGACTGGTGTCGGACCCGGTCGAGCCAGGCGAGAATTTCGTTCGATGATGAGCTGGAGCCGGCCGGGCGCACATTGAGCCCTTCGGATTTCGGGCTTCACAATGCTCTCAGGCGTTCCGATGGTCGGCTGGTCTTTGTGGACTTCGAGTATTTCGGCTGGGATGATCCCGCCAAGATGGTGGCGGACGTTCTGCTGCATCCCGCCATGGATCTTTGCTCCGGCCTCAAGCGTCGGTTTGTTGACGGCATCCTGCACCACTTTCGGGAATACCCTCACCTGCCGCACCGCATGGAGATCGTGTACCCGCTGTTCGGCATCAAATGGTGCCTGATTATGTTGAACGAATTTCTGCCCGAGCATCTGTCTCGCCGCCGATTCGCGCATGAGGGCGCGAAAGCTGAAACCTTTCAGCAGCAGGCGGTGCAGATGGAGCAGCTGATTAAAGCGAAAAGCTTGTGGCAAAAGATTAGGGACGAATATGAAAACTTCCCCTACATTGGCTGAGAATGGAGCACCGCTGGACGGCCGCTCGCGCGCCCTGCGCCGGCAGATCGTCCGCACTCTGGGTTGTGCCAAACGCGGCCACATCGGATCGGCCTTTTCCGTGCTGGAGATCCTTCGCGTGCTCTTCGATGACGTGATGCGCTACGACCCGCGCAATCCCCGTTGGGCCTCGCGGGACCGGTGCATCCTGAGCAAGGGGCATGCATGTCTGGGGCTCTATGTTCTGCTTGCCGACAAGGGGTTTTTTCCCGAGACAGAGCTGTGGAAGTTCTGCCAAAGCGACGGCATCCTGGGAGGGCATCCCGAATACGGTAAGGTCCCCGGCGTGGAAGCTTCAACCGGCAGTCTTGGCCACGGCCTTTCGCTCGGAATCGGCTTTGCCTTGAGCGCCAGGCACGCGCGCTCCGGCTCTCGCACCTTCGTGGTGATAGGAGACGGCGAGGCCAACGAAGGATCAGTGTGGGAGGCGGCCATGTGCGCGGCCAAGCACGGGTTGAGCGATCTTACGGTGCTCATGGACTATAACAAGCAGCAGTCTTACGGCACAACCCGCGAGGTGCTGGATCTCGAGCCTCTGGCAGACAAGTGGCGCGCTTTCGGGTTCGCGGTGGCAGAGGTGGACGGCCACAACGTGGCTGAGCTGCGCGACACACTCGGGCGTACTCCCTTCGAGCAGGACCGGCCGAGCGTCATCATTTGCCACACCGTAAAAGGGAAGGGCATTAGCTTTGTCGAGAGAAATCTGCAGTGGCACCACAAGAGCAAGGTTGCGGATGAAGAAATCGATGCATTGCTGAACGAGCTGGAGGAATGAGCGGATGCGAAGAACCTGCCTTGACATGGTCCATGAATTAGCCAGGCAAGACGAGCGGATTTTTTTCATCGGCTCGGACCTCGGAGTCGGTACGCTCCAGCAGTTCAAAGCGGAAATGCCGGATCGCTTCTTTATGGAGGGTGTGAGCGAATCCCACGTGATCGGCATGGCTGCCGGAATGGCTTTGGACGGCCATATCGTCTACGTCAATACCATTGCTACCTTTCTTACGCGCCGCTGCTTCGAGCAGATCGCGCTCGACCTTTGCCTGCACAATGTTCGGGTCCGCCTCATCGGAAATGGCGGCGGGCTTGTGTATGCTCCTCTCGGTCCGACCCATCTCGCGACGGATGATCTGGCCATCTTGCGCGCTCTCCCGCGCATGACCATTCTGGCGCCCGCCGACGCCGAGGAAATGCGCCGAATGATGCCGCTGACCGTCGAGCCTTCCGGCCCGATCTACATCCGGCTTGCCAAGGGAGGCGACCCCATAGTCACCGATCCCTCCAAGCGGCTGGAAATCGGGAAGGCCATCGTTATGCGCGATGGAAAAGACGCGCTCCTCATTTCCACGGGGGTGACGTTGAAGATCGCCCTGGAAGCGGCCGCGGTGCTGGCGCAAGACGGAATCGAGACCACCGTCCTGCACATGCATACGGTAAAACCGCTCGACACCCGGGCCGTTCTCGACTACGCCGGTCGCGCACGTGCCATCGTCACCATTGAAGAGCACACGGTCATCGGGGGACTCGGGAGTGCCGTTGCCGAGGTGATCTCGGAAGCAGACTTTGCTTCACCCAAGCGTTTTCGAAGGCTCGGCCTTCCCGATGCGTTCCCGAGTCAATATGGATCGCAAGACAGTCTGTGGACCCTATACGGACTCACAACCGAAAATACGGTTAGGACGATCCGGGGCTTGCTGGACGCTGGGAAGGGAAAGATTGCGATTTGAAAAGAGCGCAGGAATTAACCGCCAAGACGCCAAACACGCCAAGTTTTCGAACGGTTGAGGATTTGGCCCGGTTGGCAGCTATGGTTTTACTGAGATCAGGAAAAACGAATCCGGCAAGAAACCCTGCTGTGCGAACCTTGGCGTCCTTGGCGTCTTGGCGGTTCGCAAGCGTTTGCTAAAAACTGAGCTTCCCTCAACAGTAGGAAATGAGATGCTTGATATCCCCACATACAGAATGTATCAAGAGCTGGCCAAGGCACACTTGCCCAGTTGGCGCTTATATCAACGTCATCAGGTGGAGTTTTTTTCATTATCCATGTTGCCTCAATTGAGGGCAATGGTGGATACCATGCACGAAGGACGATTCGATATCTTCATGCAGGAAGTGGGAGGTCTTACTGAAGGCGAGCTCCGCCTGTTCATCGACGTCTGCATGGATATAATTGAATTTCAACGGGTGCATTTCCCCACCTTCGCTCCCATTGTACCCCTCAACGCTCTGCTTGCGATTTTCATAATTTACCGAAAGATCCTGGCACTGAAAAAAGACTTTCGGACGCTTCTGGAAATTGGACCCGGTTGCGGCTATCTGCCATTCTTCCTGAAGAGACAACACCGCGACCTGGTGAACTACAGCCAGATCGAGGCGGCGGAAAGCTTCTACCTCTTGCAGCATCATATATCCGAATATCTTTATGGAGCAAGGTTCGGCCAGAAGGTCTTTCCCAACGAGGGCTCGTTTGCGAGATTCTATGGGTCCGAGTTTATCGGTGTCACATCGGAGCCTGCCGAGCGGGTTGATTCGGTTATTATCTCCCCGCCAGCAAAACCCAAAGTGGTTTTTCAACACCCATGGTGGCGTATCGGCGAGCTGATGACCTCCAATGCGCAGTTTGAAATAGTGATGTCCAATGCCAATCTGCTGGAATTCACTCCGGTCGCTTTGAAGGATTATCTAACGTTGATCAACGCCAAACTGGCTCCCAACGGCCTGTTCTTTGTGCAGTGTTTTGGTGGCGGCGTGGGTGGCGGCCCGGAAGGAATCCCGGTGGCATTGCAGCGTCTATACGAGTTTGGCTTTGCCCCCCTGTTTCTGGCACTGCGCGACGAGGGGATGGTGAAGGGATCCGCGCGATGGATGACGCACGGTAATTACATGGGAATCAAGCCCGGCGATAAGCGTGCCTTTACATTATCCAACGCGGTTTTTATCAATAACAAACACGAACTGTTCGAAGAATATTACAGGCGGGAGAACTACCGGGACTTCTTCTTCGCGCCGCTCCCCAATCTGCGAGAAGCCTTTTTTGCCGACACCACTGAAAGACGCCTTTACAGCAAGACCGAGCTGACCGACGCCTTGCTTAAGGCTCTTTCGTAGGGCGGCCCGGGTTTAATGAGTCCTGAAAATCCCCGTCCTCTGGGCGGGGTCAGAGTTATTTGGCTTTGCCTGTAAAGAACCTGCTGCAACGTCCTCATTTGAGTCGTCCCTACAATTCGAAATGAAGGCAGGTGTCGTTATGGAGGCTACGAAGCAGTATGGTGCATCCGTTTTTGGCCCCCTTCCAGGGGGCAGATCAAAGCCACGTCCTATGGGCGTGGATTTTTACTATTACGCTTTAATGATGACAATCCTTATATCGGAGTTCCAGGTTCAAGCCGCCAACCCTGGGTCCGGTCCGGACCGGCCGTGACGTCTTGGAGATGGGTGCCGACGATGTTCTCGTGGTGTACTCCGACGGTGTCACCGAGTCCTCCAATGCAGAAGGACAATTCTTCGGCGAAGAAAACCTCCGCATCCTGCTCGGTTCTCTCCGCGCCCATCGCCCCAGGGAAATCTGCCAAGAGGTCCTCGATCAGGTGAAAGCTCATCAAGGCGCCGCCGAACAGTACGATGACATCACCATCCTCGCCTTCCAAAGATGTGAAGATGCGGACGTCGAACGAGCGGAAGCGTAGGATGACCGTCTAATCAGACAAATAGCCGCCCGCAAGCAGGCCTTTGCAGATCATTTCGGCTACATTGGAGCAAAACGACGCAGTGTAATGGCAGGTGTCCACATACTGAACACCTTCGTGCCGAGCACCCAGACCCGAAAGGTTCAGAAAATCCGGAGCGCCGGACATGGTGGGGTATCCTTGGTGATGCAGCCATTGGTAGACGGGTGAGCATAGTGAGTTTTGCCGGTAAACGGTGAAAAGTCTGTCCAGAATCAGATGATCCTTGCGGGTAAGGTAGGTTGAAACCGGCTGCCACACAAAAAATGTCTTCGCTCCCCGGCGTCTGGCCACGGCTCGGATCATTTCAACCGAATCCAGGTAACGCTCCCAGACTCCCTTTCCAGCCCTGGCATATAGTCCGTTCAAATGTTCAGGGGGCATCGGCCGGTCGCACCATTGGAGTGCCTGCTCGACCCCCGCCTCGGAGAAAAAGAACCGAGCGGCTTCATCCGCATCCTGCGGCCGATAATTGTCGGAGCTCGGCATGCTCGCGCCATTCTTGCCACCGAAAAGAGACGCCATTTCCCGGGCGAGACCCCAAAGGCCGGATTCGGATTCCCGCCGCTTTTTCTTCTCTCTTTGGTAAAGCGAATCAAGCAGGTTCACCAGATGGGGATTTCCAAAGGCGTAGACACTGTCGTTGAACCCATCCAGAAAGACGGCTATGTCGGGGGTAATACCGCCATCGAGGAGGTCCAGAAAGCGCAGGAGCTCGTGTCGGCTGGTATAGTTGCCCGAGCCGAAGTTGTAAACCTGGCATTGATGGCCAGCTTCATGGAGACGGCGCTGCAGCTTGGCAGGAACGGTTTGTCCGTCTTCCAGGCCGACGCCCAGGGTTGTCGAACCGCCGAAGAAGAAGATCGACTTTTGAGCTTCCCGAGGCGGCCAGGGCTGGGCCTGCCCGCTAGACCTGAAGCCATGCGCGCTTACATTGAAATAACGGGACGTGCACGCATGAACACCAAGGAGTCCATATGGCATTACCGGACGACTCAGGGAAAGGGCGTTATCGCGCAGCAAATCATCCAGGTAGGCTTCATCCTTGCCCGGATAGCCCGGCAGCATGTCCGCCAGAGAATAGCCGACCAGGCGCATGGCGTTGATGACGTTGTATGGATGGGTGGACATAGTCGGTTTGCCTTACCAGAGGGGATACATATCTCGGCCTTCCGCCTGGATTTCCCGTTCGAGCTTTTTCCTGCGATGCTGCTGCCTTGCTTGCCAAAACTCGTACGGCAAGCCAGCCAGCCATACCATACACAGCACAGGGAGCAGCAGCATTGTGACCACAAGAAACAGCGGGATCAAGTAGCTGTGCCTGTTGTGCAGAAACGCCATACTGCCGCTCGTAAGCATCTCGAGCCTGGCCATAAGGCAGCGGAAGTAAACAGCCATTGTTCAAACCTCTTTTCTCACCAGACAGTTTTCCATCACCAGCGTATCCAGGCCACTCTTGTTGAAGGTGCTCCAGGCGTTGGCCGGACTGCTCACGATGGGCTCTCCTCGCAAATTGAAACTGGTGTTCATGAGCACGGGAATGCCGGTAGCTTGTCCGAATCTTTCAACCAGAGCGTAGTAACGGGGATTCCATTCTTTACGAACCGTCTGCAGGCGGCCCGTGCCCAGATGATTGACGGCCGGCAGTGCGTCGCCCATTCCGTTCTTCCATGGAAGCACGAGGAGCATGTATCGCGCGGGATAGCAGTCCCGAGGGTCTGGCAGGCCTTCAAAGTAGGAATCAACGTGCGATTCGAGAACGACCGGAGCGAAGGGTCGGAACGGTTCCCGGAACTTGATTTTGTTATTCACAATTTGCTTCATATCCCCTCGACGCGGGTCGGCCAAGATGCTCCGATTGCCCAATGCACGCGGGCCCCACTCGAACCTTCCCTGAAACCATCCGATTACCTTTCCTTCCAACAGATCATCTACCACGCGATCCAAAAGCCGCTCCTCGTTTTCATATGTTTCATATTTAATTCCCTGTCCATCCAGAAACGCATGGATGTCACCGGTGCTATAAGCCTGACCGAGGTAGGCGTTTTCCATTGTCCACCGGCGTGGCTTGCCCAGCAACACGTGCCATGTGTAAAGGGCCGCACCGACGGCCCCCCCCGAATCCCCCGCCGCCGGTTGGATGAACAAGCTCTCGAAGGGTGTCTCCCGCAGAATCCGTCCGTTGGCCACGCTGTTCAGCCCCACGCCTCCGGCCAGGCACAGGGACCTGGCGCCCGTGGACTTGTGCAGGTGCTTTACCATCTTTAAAATGATTTCTTCCGTAGCCACCTGAATGCTCGCCGCCACATCCGCATAGTACTGGTTGCGCTCCGCCTCGGCTTCACGGCCGGTTATGTCGTCCTGGGTCAGTGCGGTGACGAATTCGGAAGCCGGGTCCCGCCGGGAGCCGAAGAGCTCGATAAATTTGTCATTGAAAGTGTGCCTGCTGGAATAATGGTACTGAAAGTAGTCCATGTTCAGATGGAAACTGCCGTCCTCGGCTACGCTCACCACCTTGTAGACCTTATCCAGGTAACGCGGCCGGCCGTAGGGGGCCATGCCCATTACCTTGTACTCTCCTTCGTTTACTTCAAAGCCGAGAAAGGATGTGAAGGCAGAATAGAGCAGGCCCAGGGAATGAGGAAACCGAATTTCATGATTCAGGCGAATGGCATTGGACCCTTTTCCGTCCCAGTCCGCTTGGGCTTCACCCATGGTTGCCGTCGTCCATTCCCCCACGCCGTCAACGGTTAGAATGGCTGCCTTATGGAAGGGCGAGCAGAGAAAAGAGCTGGCGGCGTGTGAAAGATGATGATCCACAAAAAGCACCTTCTTGCCTGTCACCCCGAGCTTTCGCATGAGCTGCGCCTTGATCCAAAGCTTCTGGTTGAAGGTGGAGGCCATGGCTTCGCGAAATGCACGCAGAGAGCGAGGGAAAGTGGCCACAGCCGTCGTCAGGATGCGGTCCAGCTTAATCAGCGGCTTTTCATAGAACACGACGTAATCCAGGTCATCTCCTTTGATGCCTGCGAATCTCAAGCAGAAATCGATGGCGCGCTCGGGGAATCCCGCGTCGTGCTTTTTTCGCGACAACCGCTCCTCTTCGACCGCCGCCACGAGAACGCCGTCGTGCAGCAAGGCGGCGGCCGCATCGTGATAGTAGCAGGAGATGCCAAGGATATACATGAGCTAGTAGCCTTTCCGGGCATGGTCCAAGCCGGGCTCGACCGCTCTCTTCTTTACCCAGAAGGACCGTGTCTTGCCGGACCTGAGCCCGAGGGGATCGTGGAGAAAGCGCGACGCCAGGCCGAACGGGACGAGCAGAGTAAAATAGAATGCCGTCAGAAGAGCGCGAGCGCAGAGGTCCCCGAGCCTAACGCCTGCCGTTTTGAGACGGGATGTCATGGCGCCGGGTCCGGCATCGTTTTGGCGAGTAGAAGAAACGGGTTTCATGGCTGATCATTCACTTTCATAGCACTGCTCGCAAACATTCGGGAGCCGGCCCGTCAGATGTGCCATGCGGAACTTCCGGTAGAGATCGCCGTTCCATGCGCGGGCAAAATCGCGGGCGTCTCCCAAATCGACCAGCCCCGGATCGGAAACCATGCAGCAGGGCACGATACGCAAATCAGAGGAAATAAAAGCGCGCTCGAATGGCCAAGGACATACGGTCTTGGTATCGCCCGTCCGATAGCGGGAGGTCAACTGCCAGAAAGTCACTTCAATGCCCAGATCGCGGCCCAGTTCCATCGCTTTCCGCGCCATCTGGGGAGTTACGGACGTCGTGGCGGAAACAGCGCTGACGGTGCCGTTCCAGGTGTAGAGATCCAGGGAGAACGTCATGCGCTTAAAGCCCAGTTCATGCCCCAGCCTGACAAAATCTAGAAATTCCCCGACGTTCCGGTCCTGCAGCAACACCCACATGCGCGTGGTCAGTATGCCGCGCTCGTTGCAATAAGAGTTTACAAGCTTGCAGTTCTCTACCACCCGCTCAAACCTGGCCCCCCGTCGAATCTGCTCAAACGTCTCCTTGACGGTTCCGTCGAATGAGATCTGCACCTCACTCACGCCGGAATGGATCAATCGTCTGTAGTTGTCGTTAACGTGGAGCATGGAACCGTTAACGGTGGTGCGCACCCAAATGTGGCGGGCGCGAGCGTGTCGAATCATCTCCAGATATGCGGAACCGCCAAGGAGGGGCTCGCCCAGACCCTGCAATTTGATCTCTACCAGGCCGGGCAGGGCGTCGAGCAAGCGCACAAAGTCGTCCACCGCCATATCCGGCCCGCGCCTGTGGTCCGGCCAGTTGCTGACGGGACACATGACACAATGGAAATTGCAGCGGCTGACAGGCTCGATATCGACGCGGACGGGCAAATAGCGGACTACCGGGGCTCGTTTGTCGGCAAGTAGAAAGCGCGAATAATTGGTGAAACCGCGGGGTGAAACAGCCAGTGCCCACCATCGATTGAGACGGTACGCCGTCAAATCGGGGCGAGGCACCGGCAGGGACCGGAATACCGGCTCATGTACCGTCATGAGAGAATTTGGATTTGGATTGCCTGTTTCAGCCATCGTCTGTCATCACCTGAGCATATTCGTTACACATCCACAGATTTCACAGATGACACGGATTTAGACTTTCAACTGTGAAATCTGTGAAATCTGTGGATGGCTGCTTGTTTGGTTGCAGCCAGGCCGCCGTGGAAGCCGGTTCAGAGGCTTTCCGCTACCTCTCTGCCCTGGCGGATGGCATCGGCGATGCCAATCAAATAGTCGTAGGAACCGGCTCTCCCGATGGAGAAGACACGCTCGGGCAGAGCATCCAAATACTGTTGCGCCCTGAGCATTTCTTTCTTCAGGGGATAGGGATACAGCTTGTTGGTGAGCGAAGGGATCTCGAGTCCGATCAATGTGCTGGGTGCATCATAGCGATAGAATTTCTTGTATTCCACCATCCGAGTGAAAGGCTCATCGTTGGCATAGTAAAGAAAGTAAACGTTGGGTGGAAAGACTTCTTGGACCGGCAGGACGATCTTCCACAATTCCCGGCCCATCCAGCGTAGCGGGCCGAAGGCATCGTTAAGAAGAAGCTCGGGGGAAATTGTGCTGATGATGGCATCGAAAACGTGCCATTCACCCTGAATTTTCACCCGGTGATTTTCGGCGTCGAAGGCCTCGATCCTGGTATTCAAATGGACATCGGCGTCGCGAGTGGCAACATCGAAGTAGTCGTCATAGCCGTTGATTTTGACGGGAAAGGCGGAGATGGCTTCCGTCCAGGCCGCTTTCGGACCGGACTTCAGCGGCACGGCCTTTGCGGACCACTCTCCGGCGTCGAATTCGGCGTTTGTTTCGAGCTGCCACATCTTCTTGGTGTAGCTCTTGACAAACTTGTCGTAAAGGGTGGGGCCGACGGAATTGATCCAGAATTCCTCCAGATTGTGTGACGGCATGACCTGGCCGCGCGCATCCAGCTCACTCCATATCTTCTCCCGATCTGGCATGGAAGGAATATCGTCCCGGTGGATGGGGAAATGGTAAAAGCCGGGATCGCGCTCCACATAGGTCAAGAACTCATGGTCCGGAATGCGCCGCATGGGTGTAAACTGATTCAGGAAGTCAAAAAGACTCTCATCTTTGGTCAAGAAGTGTCGCGGCCCGATGGTGTAGGGATGCCCGCCATAGAAATGGGTTTTGCATCCTCCCCCCAAAAAGGACTCTATTTCGACCAGCGTTGAATGCCAGCCTTTCTTTTCCAGAAAATAGGCCGCGCTGCAGCCGGCAAAACCCCCACCTATTATGAGCGCTTTATTCATCTTCTATTGCTCCGTTCTTGATCAGATTGTTTGCTTAAACATGAGCAGGACACCATCGCCGAGGGGCAGCAGTGCTTTGGCGTAGTTGCGGGCGGCTCCGGCCTTCTCCATGCACAGGCGCGCTCCCCTTCCTTTTTCGCTCCGGGGCACGGGATTCAGTGCGTCTCCCTGGAAGAAAACGTCGTCCACGATGAATAGTCCGCCAACCGGCAACGCGGGATCGAGCAGCTCGAAGTAAGCGTCATACTTCTCCTTGTTGCCATCAAGAAAAACCATATCGAAGGGCTGTGCGCACTCGGGTCCGTTGAGCACCTCGAAAGCGTCGCCTTGGATGAGCTGGATCCGGTTCGACAGATTGTTTCGCTCGAAATTCCGCCTTGCATGCGCCGCGAATTTGTCGAATTTCTCGATGGTGACGATTTGCCCGTCAGGCGGCAGCACGCTCGCCATGTACATGGTCGATACGCCGACGAATGTTCCGATTTCAAGGATTCGCTTCGGGCGCTTGAGCAGGATCAGCAGGCGCAGCAGCTGCAGCACCACCAGGTTGCTCACCATGGAAACAAGGGGGAATTCGGCGGATGTTTCTATGTCAAACTCGTCCGTCGGCAGGCGAAAGCCATCATAACGAGCCAAAGCTTCATATATCGCTTCAATGTAACTTTCCTGGCTGCCCTCGAAGTATTCCCGCAAAATGGGCTGAGTAGGTAAAAGCTTGGTGCGAAAACTCAAATCCAGATCCATGGACGACTCCTTTTCATGTCTGGCAGCACAAGCCACGCCGTTCGACACGAGCAAGCTGATAAGTCTAGAGATGCTTGTACTGTACCGATTTCTGATCGTACTGATGAAATTCCACCTGGTTCCCATCCGGATCTTTCACCCAACATTGCAGGGCGCCATCCGTCTTACCCCTGTCGATCTTCACTTCAAAACCAGCCTGGCGAAGGCTTTCGCCTGCCTGGTTGATGTCTTCCACCTCAAAGCACAGATGCCGAAAGGCGCCGCCCGGCGGCTTGGGAGCTGTCTCCTGGAAAAACTCGAGAAAAGTCCCGTTGTTCACCAGCAGAAAGACCCCGTAGAGCTCCCCGCGGGGGTTCCGGAACTCGTGAACGATCCTGCACCCCAATAAACGGCAGTAGAAATCGATGGTCTTTGGGAGGTCAACCGCACCCAGGCAGATGTGCGCCAATCGCTTTATGAGCATTGTCATATGGGCTCACTTCACCGCAAGCTCGGGCCAGGGGAGGATGAACCGTCCACCCTGCGCCAGATAGTCCTGATGTTTTTCCATGATGGGTGCCGAATACCTCCATGCCAGAATCACCACGTAGTCGGGCCGCTCGGTGTATAGCGACTCCGATGGCAATACCGGCACATGGTGTCCGGGGCTGAATAAATGGTGCTTGGCCGGATTGTCGTCGGCGATGAAGCTCAAAAGATCGCCCAGCTGAAACCGGTAGAGAAACGTCGTTGTGCCCACCGAAGCCCCGTAACCGGCTATGGTTTTGCCCTGTGCCTTGAGCCCCTTCAAGAGGTCCCTCAGCCGCTGGCTCTGGCTCTCCATCCGGGAATCGAGGGCGCGGTAGATATCGGGGCGGTCGATCCCGGCCTCCTTTTCCAGAGTCAGCAGCCGTTCCACAGAGGTAGAAACGGAGCGCGGTCCGCCAGCGCGCTGTGCTAGGGCGCGGAGCGAGCCGCCTTTGGTTGCGATCCTCTCCACATGGATCAGCTCCAGGTGATGCCTTTGGAGGAACGTCTGCAGAGGCTTTACGGAAAAGTAGCCCAGGTGCTCGTGGTAGATGTTGTCGAACAGGCCTTCCAGCGCCAAATCGAAGAGGTAACCCGTTTCGATGACCAGCACACCTTCCGGTGCCAGGAGCCCGCGTACGCCTTCCAGCATGTCGTCCAGGTCGTCCACGTTTGCGAAGGTGTTATTGATGGTCACAATGGAGGCTGGCCCGTGCTCGGCCTTGATTCGGCGTCCCATCTCGGACGAGAAGAACTCGGGCCAGGTCTCGACACCGGCGGCGGAGGCCTTGAGCGCGATTTCTCGCGCCGGCTCCACGCCCAGGACACGCATTCCTTCTGCCTGAAAGAATTTGAGCACCGTGCCGTCATTGCTTCCGATGTCGACGGCCAAAGAGCCGGTCGGTGGCTTGACGTACTCCATCACATCCTGAGCGTACCTGCGAAAGTGGTCCACCAAGCCAAGGGAGATGGATGTCTGGTAGATAAAATTGTCATACAGGATCTTCGGGTCTACCACATCGCGCAACTGGGCATGGCCGCACCGAAGGCACAAGGAAAGGTCCATGGGGTAAACGGCTGTCGGTTTCTGCAACCGCTCTTTCGCCACATATGCATCGCCCACCGGCATGGGCGGGAAAGGCAAAACCGTTGCCAAGTCGCGACCGGCGCAAAGGCGGCAATCCGCTCGGCGATAAACCGGTGAGGTCATAACTATCTCCGTTGAGACTGACGAGTGACGTTTAAGTCCCTCAAAGGTGATACGTACCTGGCCAGACTCTCGTGCCACTGCAACGAAAGTCCGCCATCCACGACGATGGTTTGGCCCGTGATAAAAGAAGAGTCTGAACCGCAAAGAAACGCGATCACACGTGCGACTTCCCGGGCCGTGCCCATCCGGCCTAAAGGTGTAATGTCCCGGTAGAGCTGATGGAGCTCTTCATTTTCCATATAAAACTGCCGTGATTCATCCTTCATCACCGCTCCGAGCGCCACGCTGTTGACACGGATTCCTTTAGAGCCCAGCGCAACGGCATAAAAGCGCGCCATTTGCTCCAGACCCGCCTTGGCCACATGATAGCTTACCGGCTGTTCCCGGGCTATAAAGCGGCCGGCCATGGAGCTGACGAGCACGATGGTCCGATCCCTGGTGTCATCGAAGCGGTCGGCCAGGCTGTCGATCATCTGCCGGGTGGCCGTCAGGCTGGTTTCGATTTCCCCTGCCCAATGGTCGTTCTCGCCGCGATAGCGCTGCAAGAAAACGATGGAGTGCAGAGGGCCGTTCCGTTCGATTACCTCGGCTGCGACCTCCGAAAGTCGCTCCTGGTCGCGCAGGTCGGCCAGCCAATACCGAACGCCTTCCACGGCATCGGGGCCATCCACGGGATGCCTGCGTGCAATCACCGACAGTCGATAGCCTTCCCCCGAAAGGGCTTGAACCACGGCACGACCGATGCCGCGTGTGCCGCCGACAACGAGCGCATGCTTGGCGGTTCGGTCGGTTTTGCCTTGGGTCATGCTTCTTTCTCCTCGGGAAAGGATAAGGTCCGGTCTCCGACACATCGCGCGGAGACCTCGCAGGTCTCCAAGACCTGCGAGGTCTCGGAGGAGGGATAAGGCTCTATCACCAGCACATCGCGCGGCGCCAACGCCTGGCCGATGTAATCCATCCATTCGGTGTAGCCGAACGCTCCGCGCACCAGAGTACCAGGGGCGTAATCGCTTATGAGCTGAGCGGTGGAGATGATGGGCACCGGTTGCGGTACAGGCGCGTAACGCCCGATTTTGGACGGATCGTCGTCTACCAGATAGTCAATCTGATGTCCCAATCCTGAGAAGAGCAGGTAATTGCTCTGTGGATGCGAGATGCCAATAAAGACTACGGGCTTCGGCCAATTTCGCGTACAGCTCATGATGCGCTGCCTGAGCTTGCTCCAGTGGGCTCCAAAGTCGCGACAGTCTGCGAGGTCCGCACTATGGTCGGTAGAAGAGGCGACCTGCTCGGCTTCGCGCGAATCATCCCGACACCAGATAAGGAGGTTCACCGTTCCCCGGTATGGAATACGCACGGCCTCATCGATCACCAGACCGGTTCGGCTGAGGAGAAGGGGCAGGTTGTCCAGGGTGAAATAGTGCAGGTGTTCTTCCCAGAGCTCGTGCACGCGCATCAGGCGGGTTACATTGCGGGCATCTGGTACTTCGATGAAGAGAGCTCCGCCCTTGCGCAACAACAGCCTCATGGCACGCAGCAGCTCGACGGGATCGGGTGTATGCTCCAGAGTATGACGGCAGATTACAGCGCCTGCTGCCCCGTATTGCTCGCGGATCCGCATGGCCGTGGAATAATCGAGATATTTGCTCTCAACCGGATGGCCATGGGCGGCACACATGGCCGCACATTCCCGAGAAGGCTCGATTGCCAAACGATTAGCGAAGCCCGCCTGCCTTACCACATCCAGGAATGCGCCATCGTTTGCACCTACTTCGACGATGAGATCTGGTTCCTCTACTCCGCGGTTTTTGAGTGAGTCAACGATTTGAGTTACATAATCGGGCTGTCTAATGCCGGTTGCACGATTGACATACTTATAGTCGAGCAGCTCGCTTCGGCTTAGGAGCTTTCGACGGATCAAGGAGCAATGGGTGCAGAATTCAAAAACCAGGTGTGCCTGGGGACAGACTTCACCAGGTCTTTCCAGGAGACAACCGGATTGTGGCGCCAGCCCCAGGTCGATCAATAGATCGAAATGGTTGTTCGAGCAGGCCGGGCACGTGGTCAAAATTTCCATAGGCACACCACACAAGTGTCAAAAGATGGACAACAACTTACCACGGGCAAAAAAATGACGTCTTAAGCGACGCGCTCATGGATTTTGCAAGAACGCGGCCGATGTTTGATATCTCTGCGCTCATTTTTGCAGGTAAGCGATAAATGAACGTCCCCACCACCCTACCTGCATGTGGGCTTCGTACTCAAACCGGCTTCTGGATCGAAACTCGTCAAATGCGCGAGAGACGCCCTGGGCCGGGGAACCCTTGTAGCCTGCGAAATAATCATCGATATAGAGCTGGCTGCCCTCCTGCAAGAGCGGCTCAATGAAGGAAAAAACCGGCACCGCAGATTCGTAGAGATCGCAGTCGATGGTTGCCAGGGCTATTTTGGCCTCCCGAGCGAGATAATCCTGCTGAAGTTCGGTGGTCAGGGAATTCTGATAAAAACCTTTTGTGGTCCGGCACTGGTCAACATAGATGCCATGCTCCTTGATCAGATTCCAAAACCCATCTTCGGAAGTACACAGGCCGCCCTCCGTCCATTCCACCACGCCGGTTTCGGCTTGAGGCGGCGGAAGACCTTCAAAACTGTCAAAGGCATGGAACTTCATATGGTGGAGGCAGTGGCGTCTCGTCTCGGTCAATGCCATGCGAAAAGTCCTGCCGCGGTGGCACCCATATTCGTGGTAGTCCCCGTGGATTTGGTTTGCCTTAATAAAATCGAGCGCTTGTACGAAAAAAGCTAATTTGTGCGCTTGCCTATGATGC
>Ga0351859_1030_pt1 | contig 32586 bp, 31 predicted proteins | sample BONcelFGM3001D11_FD_206789 | JGI IMG/M metagenome (GOLD analysis project Ga0351859, IMG submission 206789) | Enriched cells from coal bed in the Powder River Basin, Montana, United States - BONCAT cells FGM rep2 HSBNCT.FGM.300.1.D11 ... | reverse complement strand
ATGCCGTTATGCCGGAGCCTTTCCGTAACGAAGAGTTTACCCGTGTCGTCGCCAGGCACTTTCATCGTCCGGCTTTCCTTCCCGCTCCGGCTTTTGCCATGCGGCTGACCTTGGGCGGGCTGGCGAGCGTTTTGCTGGATGACTGCCGTGTGGTTCCGCGTGTGGCGGAGGTCGGGGGATATTCCTTCCGCTATCCGACTCTGGCCCAGACTGTGGCCTCTCTGTAGGAGTTCGGCTTGTCTCCCATGGACAAACGAAAAACCGTCTCCTAGGCTGGCGGTCATGAATTTCCGTCTCCTCCTCGTCCTCTGCGCGAGTTTGCTGCCGATTCTCTCAGCCAAGGCTGATCTGAGCCCCTCCGCCTATGCCTCCATGCGAGCCTCCGCGCCGGATTGTTTTGTGGTGCAGATTCTCGGCACCGGCACCTCTCCCGGCTGGCTTTTCAAGAGTGACAAGACCTCGGTAAAGGCCCGCGTGATCGGCGTCGTGCGCAGCACCGCCGGGATTGTGCCCGGCGACGAAATTCGCATTCGCTATCGCAATGAGCGTCACCCTGCTGGCTGGGTGGGTCCTGCCCCCATTCCCGTCCCGACCAAGAATACGCAGTACATGGTCTATCTGAAGAGTGGTAAGGGAAAGCGGGTATTCGAGCCCGCAGCGGGCGCGACCTCCTTCATGACCGGCACAGGTGCTCCCTAAAAGGACGCTTTATTTTTCTCTCAGCCCATGATCGCCGGCATCGCTCCGGAGATGAATGGTCTTCGTGCTCAGATCATGCACGGCGCGGATGTAGCGCACGGTGCGGCTCTTTGCCCGCATCAGGATCGTGTGGGTGATGGCCTTGCCTCCCACCAGGCGAATCCCCGGGATGAGTGAACTGTGGCTGATGCCTGTGGCGCAGAAGATGGCGCTGTCTCCCTTGATGAGATCATCGCAGTAGTAGATTTTGTTGAGACTCTCCTCTGTCTCCGTCTTGAGCGCTTCCGCGCGCTCCTGTTTGTCACGAGGCCACATGCGGAGTTGCTGCTCGCCCCCCAGAGATTTCAGGGCAGCGGCGGCGAGAATGCCTTCCGGGGCCCCCCCCGATGCCGTAATAGAGATCCACGGAGGGATCAGGGAGGGAAGGGGTGACAGCGGCGGTAATATCTCCGTCCGTGATCAATCGGAGGGCTGCTCCCGCTTTGCGGACGGCGGCGATAAATTTCTCATGCCGTTCGCGCTTCATGGTCATGACGACCAGTTCACTCACACGCTTGCGCAGAGCCTCGGCGACCTTCGGAAGGATTTGCTCGATCGGTGTATCGAGGTCAAATCGCTCCATGCCGGTTTCCATGGCCTTCACCACCGCAGGGCCATAGGCCAGCTTCTCGGTGTAGAAGGTGGGGATATTCTTCATCACATGGCCGGAGCCATTAGTGACCTCGCTGGCGGCCATGACCGAGATGGAGTTGGGCAGCCCGTTGGCGATGTTGCTCGTTCCATCGATGGGGTCGAGTGCGATGTCAAAGCGCGGTGATCCAGGGCGCCACGTGCCGAGTTGCTCGCCGAGGAAGATGCCGGGAGCGTTGTCCTTGATGCCTTCGCCGATGACGACTTCGCCGCAGATATCGACGAGGTCAAAGACTCCATAGATGGCGTCGCAGGCGGCGGCGTCCGCGAGTTCTTTTTCCCCACGGCCCAGCCAGGGGAGAGAGTTCAGTGCGGCATTTTCCGTGGCACGGACAAATTCAAATTCGATGGTACGTTCGTGGTCTTGCATGGTGACGGGGGTGTTCCCGGGATTACGGGATGGCAATGACGGTCAATTGTTTCGGGCCATGAGCCCCGAGGACAAGAATGCGCTCGATATCGCCGGTCCTGCTGGGACCGGTGATGAAGGACATGAAGCTGGGAAACTTGGAGTCGTATTTCAAAGTCACTTCAGCCAATGCCGTCGTGAGGTCGGGCACCATCTGGCTGCGGCGGGCGATGACGACATGGTGCGGCGGAAGCACGGAGAGGGCGCGACCACCGGCGGATGGACCGCTCACCATCACACTGCCCGTCTGGGCGATGAGGAAATCACATTCGGTGATGCCAGCATCACAGGCTTCGAGGGCATTGGTGTCGTAACCGTTGTCGGTCGTGAGCAGGGTGAGTCCGAGGGATTCTGTCAGGGGAGTGGAGAGGGTACCGGAGTGGTAGCCGATGGTCTTCCATCCCTCTCGTGCCGCGATTTCCTTGACCTGAGTGGAGGCTTCCTCAAGGGAACCACACTCCAGAAACACCGTCTTCAGATTGACGGAATGCTGGGCAAACAGCGCAAACTGATCAGCTTCTTCCGGCCCGACCTGCGGTAACCAAGGCTGGAAGTCTTCGGCTGTGGGAATGCCGTCGGCGGCTTTGACGGCTGTGTTGTGCTTGTGTGGGGCGGGGCGGCGCAGGGCGTCCTTGATCCGACCCAGAATGATGTCTCGACCACTCATGATTTCTTTTTCCGCTCCTCCCATTGTTCACGGAAGCTCTTGGGAGCAAGATTCGGAAAGTCCCGGGTAGCCGTCCAGGCTTTCAGGGGATCGAAGGGAGTGCCTTTCACCAGCGGATGAAAGATCTGCCCGATGCGTCCCATGGCGACGGAGAATTTGAAGAGTGCCGGATGACTCATGAGCGTGACGAATCCGCGGAAGCCGATGCGCTCCCACCAGACGGGCTTCTCCTTGGCGGCGTTCCGTCGGTTGTGCAGCAAATGGTGGTGCAGATCGATCTTCACCGGGCAGGCCTCGGTACAGGCCCCACACAGTGACGACGCAGCGGAGAGGTGCTTCCAGTTTTGCAATCCCCGCAGATGCGGCGTGATCACAGACCCGATGGGTCCTTGATAAGTCGTCCCGTAGCTATGTCCCCCCACGTTCTTGAAGATCGGGCAGACATTCAGGCAGGCGCCGCAGCGGATACAGTGCAGGGCATCGCGCTGCTCGGGATCGGCTAGGATCTCCGTCCGGCGATTGTCGATCAGCACGACATGGAACTGCTCGGGCCCATCGATTTCTCCGGGCTGCCTCGGACCTCCGTACATCGTATTGTAGCCGGTCAGATGCTGCCCGGCTCCCGCTGTCGCCAGCATGGGCAGAAAGAGAGCCAGATCTTCGAGGCGGGGCAGCATTTTCTCGATACCGAGGATGGCTATGTGAATGCGGGGCAGCGAGGTGGTCAGGCGGGCGTTACCTTCATTCTCGGTGATGGAGATCATCCCCGTCTCGGCGATGGCAAAGTTCGCGCCACTGATGCCCATGTCGGCCTCGCAGAATTTCTTCCGCATCACATCGCGCGCGATCATGGTCAGTTCCTCCGGGCTGTCGGTCGGTTGACTGCCGAGTTCTTTCTGAAAGAGGTCGCTGATATCTCCCCGTGTCAGGTGCATCGCAGGGAAGACCAAGTGATAGGGCGGCTCGTGACGGAGTTGCACGATGTACTCGCCGAGGTCGGACTCAAAGACGCCGAAGCCTCTTTCCTCAAGAGCATCGTTGAGGTGGATCTCCTCGGTCGTCATGCTCTTCGACTTGATGATCGATTTGACGTTGTTGTCGGTGGCGACTTTTAAGATGTAATCCCGGGCCGCTGCCGCATCGGGCGCCCAACAGACCTGCGTTCCCCGGGCACCGATCTTGTCGGCAAATTCCACCAGATATTTGTCGAGATGATTGATCGCCTCAAACTTGATCTCGGAGGCCATCTGTCGCGCTCCGGCCCAACTCTCATAGCGGTGCTTGTTTTCGTCGCGTTTGACGTAGTACCCGGCCAGCGCCTTTTGGATGAGGCCACGATGCCGTAGGTCGGACGTGAAACGTCCGGCCATCTGTTTGAATTCTTTGGCGGCGATGGAGGCCATGATGATCAGGTTTTGGCGAGGACTTCAGCAAGGTGCAGGGTGCGCACATTGCGCCCCTGTTTTTTCAGGATGCCCTGGATCTGCATGAGGCAACTGGAGTCGTTTGACACCACGTAGTCGGCATGCGTTTCCGCGATGGACGCGCATTTGACCTCGCCCATGGCTGTCGAGATGTCAGGGAATTTCACCGAGAACATCCCGCCAAATCCGCAGCAGGTCTCGGCTTCGCCCATTTCCACCAACTCAAGCCCACGAACATTCTCCAGCAGGGTGCGGGGCGGCTGTTTCAAGCCGAGTTCGCGCAATCCGTGGCAGCCGTCATGAAAAGTGACCTTCGCGGGAAAGCGTGCCCCCACATCGGAGACGCCCAGATGATTCACGAGGAAATCAGAGAACTCGAAGGTCTTCCCCGCGACTCCGCAGGCGGCCTTCTCGTCGTGGTCGCCATGGAAGAGCTCGGGATAAAAGACGCTCATCATCGCCCCGCAGGAACCGGAGACTGAGACGACGACGTCGCATTTGGAGAAGATGGACACCTGACGCCGCGCGACTTCGCGCGCTTCGTCCCACATGCCGGTATTGAAGGGCGGTTGCCCACAGCAGGTTTGTTCCTCCGGGAAGTCCACTTCATGTCCCAATCGTTCCAGGACCTGGGCGGCTGCCATGCCGGCCTCGGGAAAAAGGGTGTCCACGAAGCAGGGAATGAAGAGTGCGATTTTCACAGGGTGGTGGAACCTCCGGTCATTCTATGGGCAGGGAGCGGAATTTATCAAAGGCCGATTCCCAAATCTCGGTCTCTTGAGGCACAAATTTCTCCGGCGGGAAGGACTCGGCGACGACGTTGCGCAGTTCCGCCAGCGATTTGAGATCCCCGAGAGCGAGTGCCTGGATGAGGATATTTCCAATTGCCGTAGCCTCCACGGGACCTGACAGCACCGGCAGTCGGGTGGCGTTGGCGCTGAACTGATTCAGCAGGCGATTGCGGCTTCCTCCGCCCACGATGTGGAGGCGGTTGATTGTCTGGCCGGAAGCGTCTTCGAGTTCCGAAATGGTCTGGCGGTAGAGCAGCGCCAGACTCTCCAGCACGCAACGAACAAATGCCCCGGGTGACTCCGGCACAGGCTGTCCGGTCTCGCGGCAATAGTCGGCGATACGTGCAGGCATCCCGCCCGGTTTGTTGAAGCGCGGGGAGTTGGGATAGATCAGGCTGCGCAGCGGTTCAGCCTGCTCAGCCATGACGGTGATCTCATTGTAGTCGAGTTCGCGGCCTTCCCGCGCCCATTCGCGGCGACATTCCTGAATGATCCAGAGGCCGATGATGTTTTTGAGGAAGCGGGTGGTGCCTCCGTATCCGGCCTCGTTGGTGAAATTGAGTTCGCGGCTCTTCGCGTTGATGACGGGGGTCTGGCTCTCAATGCCGAGCAGGGACCATGTGCCGGAGCTAAGGTACGCCCAGCCGGGTTCGGTCGAGGCCGGGATGGCGGCGATGGCGGCCGCCGTATCATGCGAGCACGTGGCGATGACCTGGCAATTTTTGAGTCCGGTATTCTCGGCCAGTTCGGGTAGAAGGGGACCCAGGACGGTGCCTGATGGCACGATCTCAGGGTAGATCGCGCTCGGAATCCCCAGCTTCTCGGCCAGCAGGGAAGACCACTGCCGCATACGAGGATTGTAGAGCTGGGTGGTGCTGGCCAGCGATTCCTCTGCCCGCCCTACGCCGCTGAAGTAAAAATTGATCGCATCTGCGATATTCAGAAACCCGTCGCTGAAATCGAGCAGGGCTTTCCGCCGCTCGACATCATCGTTAAGCTGGAAAATCGTATTCAAGGTCATGAACTGAATGCCGGTTTCTTCAAAGACTGTCTCGGCATCAACCTTGGCAAAGACGCGCTCAAAGCCGTCGTCGGTGCGTGCGTCGCGGTAATGGTAGGGCACAGCAAGAAAGGGTTCGCCTTCTTTCAACAAGACGTAATCCACTCCCCAGGAATCTGCGCTCACCCCGGAGGCTTTCACTCCGAGTTTGCCTGCCTTGCGCAGGCCCTCGACCAACTCTTCATGGATCTTCAGCACGTCCCAGCGGAGGCTGCCCGCAATGCGGACCGCAGCACTCGGAAAACGATGCAATTCATGCAGTCGTACCTTGCCACCTTCCAACTCGCCGAGCATCACCCGGCCACTCTCGGCGCCCAGATCACATGCCAAATACTGCTTCATGTTCATAGAGGGATTTCCAACGAAAAACAGTATTCAGTCAAACAGCCTGTCTTTCGAGTTTCAACTTTAATAATTGACCTCGATCATAAAAATTGCTGCTTTGCCGGTAAGCGTGAAGGTTCCCCTGCACATTGTTCTGGCTCGTCGCGACCGCTTGGAAGAGCTGGTCAAGACGCATCGCTATTTGCCCATTAAGGACCTTTGCGAGCGTCTCGGCGTTTCGGAAGCCACCGTGCGACGCGACCTCGCGGCCTTGGAGCAGGATGGGCGTCTGACCCGCACCTACGGCGGCGCTCTTTCGGATTACGACGCCCGCTTCCCATCTTTCGGTGATCGTCAGCGTCAAAATGCCGCTGAGAAACAACTCATTGCCCACGCCGCACTCTCCGCCATCCGCCCCGGCATGACTTGCTTCTTCGACTCGGGGACCACGATTTTTGCCATCTCAGAAATCTTGGCGAGAAATCCCATTTTCCCTCTCACCATCGTTACGAGTAACCTTCCCGTAGCGGAGCATCTCGCTCCGGTGGCGGAGATTCCGGTGTTTCTGACTGGTGGACAACTCTTTCCACGCCAGTCGGTTCTGTTGGGTGATGCGGCCTGCAAAAGCATCGAGAGCTGGTCGTTTGACCTGGCCTTCCTCTCTGCGGAAGGCCTCGACTCGGAAGGTCTATGGAACTCTCAGGAGGCCATCGTTCAGTTGCAGAAGACGGTGGTGCGCCGCTCGGATTGCGCGGTCTTCTGTTTGGATCGGTCAAAGCTGGGTAAGTCCGCTCCCCAGCTCTTGCTGCCTTCCCGCCACGTGGAAACTTTGCTGACCAATGGGACCTTGGAAGACCTGACAAAGCTGGAAATCCCGACACCCAAAGTCTTCTGGCAAGCCAAGGACTCTCTCCCTCCGGACCTGACTCTCCCCGCTGAGGAGTCTTCGGACCTCCCCGTCCACTTCCTCTGAAAAATGGAAAAATTTAGCCAGAATCGCATTTCACAGTTGACCCGGGCCCGAAATTATATGATTGGACTCACTCGTAAAACTTCTCTCTCCCTTTTCTGATGTCGCTCTCTCCCCAACTCAATCGCTCCGCCGTCGAGTCCTTGGTACGTGAGGCCTTGCTGAAGCAGCTCGGGAAGCCGACCCAGGCTTCTCAGCCACCAGTGCTCTTGGTGAACAGCTCGGCCCGGCACATGCACATCTCGCCGGAAAATCTCGAAGTCCTCTTCGGTCCGGGAGCGGAATTGACCGTTCACAAGTGGCTTTATCAAGAAGGCCAGTTTGCCTCTCAGCAGACCGTCACTCTTATCGGACCCCGCAAACGCGTGATCCCGAATCTCCGCATCCTCGGCCCGTGTAGAAATCTTACCCAGATCGAACTCGCCTTCACGGATGCCGTTCAACTGGGCATCGACCTTCCGGTCCGCATGTCTGGAGACATCGAAGGCACTCCCGGCGCCTATGTCATGGGACCGAAGGGAATGCTGGAAATGAAAAACGGCGTCATCCGCGCCGCCCGCCACGTCCACATGTCTCCTGCCGACGCGGCTTTTTACGGGGTCAAGCACCTCGACAAAATCACTCTCAAGGTGTCCTCCAAGGGCTGCAATACCCGCTTCGACGACCTGCTCGTCCGCGTTGATCCCTCCTTCAAGCTGGAAGTCCATATGGATACCGACGAGGCCAATGCCTGCGGTCTCGAGCACGCCGATAAGGTGGAGCTCTCCAAAGCCTGATCCTCTTTTCCCTTCGAAATTTAAACCCTCATCCAAATAACCTAAAACATGAACGAAGCAATCGGACTGATCGAAACCCGCGGCTATGTCGGGCTGGTGGAAGCCAGTGACGCCATGGTCAAGGCGGCCAACGTGGAACTTATCAAAACCATCCCCATCGGCGGAGCGCTGATCACCACCATCGTCAAAGGTGACGTCGGCAGTGTCAAAGCCGCTGTGGAAGCAGGCCGCGAAACCGCGACCCGCGTGGGCAACCTCGTTGCCTCCCATGTCATCGCCCGCCCAGCCCCTGAACTCCTGAAGTTCTTCACGGCCTGAGCCCTCTCTTAAACACTTTATCTCTATCAATCATATGGCTGGACAAGCACTCGGAATGATCGAAACCAAAGGTCTCATCGCCCAGTTCGAAGCAACTGACGCGATGCTCAAAGCCGCCAACGTGGACCTCGTTGGCTGGGAAAAAATCGGCTCCGGCAACGTGACGGTGTTCGTGCGTGGCGAAGTGGCTGCCGTCAAGGCTGCCGTGGAAGCTGGCGCCACCGCCGCAAGCACCATCGGTGAAGTTGTCGCCGTGCACGTGATCCCACGTCCGCATGACGACCTCGCCACTCTCGGCAAGTTCCTCAACTCCAAGCCCGCCCCGGCTGCCAAATAATTCGGCCGCAGCCCTTGCCGGGAATATCATCCCGGCATGGCTTCGGACCGTCTGTCCGCAATCTCCATAGACCCCATTGATGCCCAGTAACGTTCTAGTCGCCAATATCGGCAGCACCTCCTTCAAGTTCCGCTTGTTTGAGATGCCTTCCGAGCGCCTGCTCGCTCGCGGAGGATTTGAGCGCATTGGAGGAGCCTCCTCTCCCTGGAAGATCCAGGTGGGAGATGCTCCCGCTATCGAGGGAAGTGATCCCATCGCCGACTATGGTGATGCGATCCGGTTGGTGGAGGAAAAGCTGGGCGGATTTGAAGGCCTCGCCGCAGTCGGCTTTAAGCCGGTCATGGCCAAGGGGATTTCCGGCACGCAGGTGATGGACGAGCGGGTGCTGAAGGCCATGGAGGAGATCAATACCCTCCTGCCGGCACACAATCCGCCCTACATCGCCGGAGTGAGGATGTTTAATAAGCTTCTCCCTTCGATTCCCTGCATCGGAACCTTCGAGACGGCCTTTTACGACCATGTGCCTTTGCACAACCGGCGCTATCCCATTCCCCGCGAATGGGAGGAGAAGCATGGCATCGCCCGCTATGGGTTCCACGGTGCCAGCCATCGCTATGTGACGGAACGCTGCGCCGAGTTGCGCGGGACCCGGGATCTCCGGCTCGTTTCCTGTCACCTGGGTGGTAGTTCTTCGATCGCCGCTGTACGCAATGGAGTAGCCGTCAACTCTAGCTGGGGTATGACACCTCAGAGCGGTCTGCCGCAAAACAATCGGGTGGGGGACTTTGATTGCTTCGCCCTCATCTACCTCGCCCGTAATCTGGGCCTCGGATTGGATTCGGTTGAAAAGGCGCTGACTTCGCAGTCCGGTCTCAAGGGCATGTCGGGCCTCGATTCGGGCGACATGCGCGACCTCATGGACGCGGCCACCGTAGGCAACGAGGACGCAAAGGTCGCGCTCGACGTTTTTGTGGGCTCCATCCGTAAGTTCCTCGGCCAGTTCCTGGTCGAGCTGAATGGTCTGGATACGCTCATCTTTACCGCCGGCATCGGCGAGAACAACGTCTGGCTCCGCGAGCAGGTCTGCGCCGGTCTCGACTTCTGCGGACTGGAACTCGACCCCATAGCCAATGCCGCTGCCAAGGCAACGGAATCCGTCATCTCCTCTCCCAACTCCAAAATCGAGGTGCGGGTCATCCCCACCAACGAAGAAATCATCATCGCCCGGAATGCCTGGGCCAAACTGGGCGCACTCAACGCCTGATCCTCAATTTTTTTAAACCATCAAAAGCACACACACTATGCAACAAGCACTCGGAATGATCGAAACACGTGGCCTCATCGCTCTCGTGGAAGCCACTGACGCCATGCTCAAATCCGCCAACGTCGAGCTCCTCGGGCCTATGACCCAGGTCGGCAATGCTCTCGTGACCGTCTGTGTCACCGGCGACGTCGCCGCTGTCAAGGCCGGCACGGAAGCTGGCAAGACCGCCGCCCAGTCCCTGGGTGAAGTGGTCAGCGTGAGCGTCATCGCCCGTCCTCACGGCGAGCTCTCCACCATCCTGCCCAAAGCCAAATAATGTTGCAGGCGGCCCTGTGCCGCTTCGCAAAAGTAACGATGATACCGGGAAGTCGGCCCCTGCCCATCTTCCCCACATCGTGAAGATTCTCACCTTTCCATCCCTATGATTCTAGCCACTGTCGAAGGCAGCTTGGTCGCCACGAAGAAAAACCCGAAAATGACGGGGAGCAAATTTCTCGTCGTGCGCCCCCTCGTGATTGACTCTCCCGAGGCGCAAACCTTCCGCCCGGGGTCCTCGACCCTGGTGGCGGTGGACTCGCTGGGAGCCGGTGAAGGTGAGGTCGTTCTGGTCGTGCAAGGCAGCTCCGCCCGCCTCGCCGCCGACGATAAAAACTCTCCCGTGGATGCCGTGGTCGTCGGCATCGTCGATACGGTCGATATCGGCAAACGCATCCTCTACCGGGTCCAGTAATCCCGGAATCTCCTTCCCACTTATATGGCTCAGATTGACGAACAGCTTGTTTCAAAGGTGGTCAGCGAAGTGCTGTCGCGCCTTTACTCCCAACCCGCCGCCCCGGCCAAGTCTGGCTCCTCGGGCAGCTTCGGAGTTTATGAAAACATGGATGACGCCGCAGAGGCGGCCCATGCTTCCTTTGAGAAACTCCGGGAGCAGGGTGTTTCCGCCCGTCGCAAGGCTATCGCCGTCATCCGCAAGCTCTGTGTTCAGCATGCGCAGGAGTGGGGTGAGATCGAGTTTGCCGAGACCAAAATCGGTCGCCTGGACCACAAGATCGAGAAGCTCAAGATCTGCGGCGACCTCGTCCCCGGCGTGGAAATGCTCGAGCGCATGGCCTTCAGTGGAGACCACGGTCTCACGATCATCGACTTTGCTCCTTGGGGGGTCATCGGTGCCGTCACTCCTTCCACCCACAGCGTCCCGACCCTGACCGGCAACGCGATCAACATGATCGCCTCCGGCAACTCCGTCGTCTACAACACCCATCCCGCCGCCGCCAAGTGTGCCGCCGTGGCCATCCGCGCCTACAACCAGGAGATCTTCAAGGAAACCGGCATTTCCGACCTCCTCACCACCGTGATCAAGCCCACGCTGGAGACCTTCGATGCCATGTGCAATCACCCGAAGGTGAAGCTCCTCTGCGTCACCGGCGGCCCAGCCGTCGTGGCCGCAGCCATGAAGACTGGCAAGCGCGCCGTCTGTGCCGGCCCCGGCAATCCTCCAGTCGTCGTCGATGAGACCGCCGATCTGGCCAAAGCCGCCCGCTGCATCATTCAGGGCGCCTCCTACGATAACAATCTCCTTTGCATCGGCGAAAAGGAAGTCTTCGTCGTGGACTCCGTCGCCGATCAACTCCTGGCCGAACTCAAGAAAGCAGGCGCCTATCAACTCGACGCTTCTCAGATCGAGGCCCTCGCCGACAAAGCCTTCGTTTTTCCGAAGGGCAAGGGCGCAGGCTGTCCTCACCCCGTCGTCAACCGCGACCTCGTGGGCCGCGACGCAGCCGTTCTGGCCAAGGCCATCGGCCTTGATGTCCCGGCCTCGACCCAGCTTCTTTTCGGCGAGACCAAGGCCGACCACATCTTTGTCGATGAAGAGCAAATGATGCCCTTCATCCCGGTCGTGCGTGTGCCGAATGTGGATGCCGCCATCCGCGAGGCCATCCATGCCGAGCACAGCTACCGCCATACGGCCATCATGCACTCGCAGAATATCAACAACCTGACCCGCATGGCTCAGGAGGTGGATACCACCCTCTTCATCAAGAACGGCCCCTGCATGACCGGCCTGGGACTCGGAGGCGAGGGCTTCCTGAGCTTCAGCATCGCCACACCGACCGGCGAGGGCGTGACGACGCCCATGACCTTCACCCGCTCCCGCCGCTGCGTCATGGTCGAGAACCTGAATCTTTTCTAAGACCGCCCCCTTAATGAGAACTGCCATCATCCGCGGCTACGCCACCTCCGTCGTCAAGCATAAGAGCTTGGAAGGATGGCGTCTGCTCATCGCCGTGCCAGAGTCGCCGGATGTGCCCCCGCAGATCGTGCTCGATAATCTCGGCGCGGCCATCGGGCAAAAAGTTCTCATCTCCAGCGATGGCAGCGAAGCCCGCACCATGGTGGGCGACGAACTCAGCCCCGCCCGCTGGACCACCCTCGGCATCATCGACCCGGAAAGGGCCCTCGCTTTATGAGAATGGGAACCGTCGTCGGTCGCGTCACTCTTTCCGTCCGCAACTCGCGATTCAAAGGCGAGCGTCTGCTGCTCACTCTGCCTTGGAATCGCTCCACCTTCGAGGGCGGCGGCAAATACGATCCGGCCATCGTTGTTTACGATCAACTCGGCGCCAATGTCGGCCAGGACATCGCCATCAGTGAAGGCCGCGAGGCCGCCTGTCCCTTTCCCAACCCCACACCCGTCGACGCCTACTGCGCCGCTCTGGTGGATGAACATTTTTACAAAGGAGAATAAGTCATGACTCTGTTTTCACAAAAAGAAGCTCAAGCCTTCGTCCGTACCGGTGCGAAGGAATTTCGTTATAACCGCGACATCCGCCTCACCCCCGGTGGGAAGGACGTCCTGACCGAGGCCGGCATCAAGGTGGTCTTCGACGAAGCCGCCAAGCCCGTGATTGAGACCGCCGCGCCAGCCGCCGCTGCTTCCGCCTCCGGTGGGGCTTCCGACGATCTGAAACTCTTCAACTCTCCCGAGGCTCAGAAGCTCAAGCAGGAGATCTGCGACATCGGCCGCCGGATCTGGATGCGTGAGTATTGTGATGGCAACGGCGGAAATATTTCCTGCCGCCTCGCTCCGAATCGCTTCCTCGTGACGCCCACCGGTGTCAGCAAGGGCTTCATGACTCCCGACATGCTCAGCCTCGTGGACGGCGAGGGCAAGCAACTCGCCGGTACATGGAAGCGCTCCAGCGAGTTCACCACGCACCTCGCGATTTACAATGCCACGCCGGATGCCTTCTCGGTCTGCCACGCGCATCCCTGCCACGCCGGAGCCTTCGCCATCAAGGAACTCCAGCCGCCACCACGCCTCATCCCTGAGCTGGAAGTCTTCGTCGGCCAGGTCGCCGTCGCCTCCTACGAGACCCCGGGTTCCAAGGAGATCGCCGCCTCGATCACTCCTCTGGCTCCGAAGCACCAGTCCATCATCATGGGCTGCCACGGTGTCATCTGTTGGGGCAAGTCCGTCGAGGATGCCTACTTCAAGATGGAGATCACCGATGCCTACTGCCGCACCGTCATCCTGGCTCAGTCCCTCCCGGGCTCAGCCTCGATCCCTTGCGAAAAGATGGACGACCTCCTCGCCATCAAGAAGTCCATGGGTCTCCCGGACAATCGCTACGATTTGAAGAATGCCGAGCTCTGCGAAGTCGATCCCTGGCAGCAGATGTGCGGTCAGCGTGGCTGCTCCACGCCCGTGACTCCCTGCAATCCCATGACCGAGACCTCCGCTCCGACCGGAGCCGAGACCGAGGCTCTTGTCCAGAAGTTGACGGACGAGATCATGTCCAAGCTCAAATAATAACACCCGCTTCCCAACTCCCTTTTTTATACCATGAAAGTTGCAATCATCGGCGGCGGAGGCCGCGTGGGCTCCTGTGCAGCCTTTGCCCTTCAGTGTTCCGGCATCGTCAAGGAAATCGTCCTGCTCGACGCCAATCAGGCGACAGCCGAGGGCGAGGCTCTCGACCTGCTCCACGGCGCAGCCTACTGCGCGGATCAGACCATCTCGGCAGGCACCTACGCTTCCTGCTCGGATGCGGATATCATCTGCATCACCGCCGGTCTGCGTCGCAAGCCGGATGAGTCCCGCCTGGACCTGATCAATCGCAACGTCTCCCTCTTTCAGGGCATCCTCACCAGCCTGAAGGACGCGGGTTTGAAAAAGGAAGCCATCGTCTTCGTGGTGTCCAATCCCGTGGACATCCTCACCCAGCTCGCCGTCGAGCAGACCGGTCTGCCTCAGTCGCAGGTCATCGGTCTCGGCACCGTCCTGGATACCTCCCGCTTCTGCTCCTTGATCGCCTCGGCCGTCAAGCTGCCACCGACCCAGGTGCGCGCCATGATCCTTGGTGAACACGGCGACACCATGCTCCCGATCTGGTCTTCAGCCACCGTGGACGGGTTCCCGCTGCTGAAGTTCCCGGGCGTGACCCAGTCCTTCCAGAGCCAGATTTTCGAGCGCACTCAGAAGAGCGGCGCCGAGGTCATCTCCCGCAAGGGCGGTGCCGGTTGGGCTGTCGGTGTGGCCATTCGTGAAGTCATCGACTGCATCGCTTTGGACCGCCGTCGCATCCTTCCCGTGTCGAGCTTGATCAAGGGCGCCTACGGCATCCGCGACGTCAGCATCAGTGTTCCCACCATCGTGGGACGCAAGGGTGTCGTCGATCATATCGAACTCGAACTCTGGCCGAAGGAGCTTCAGGGCCTTCAGTCTTCTGCTCGCGCTCTTCGCGATACCCGCGCCAAAATCAAATAGCTTTTCGGCGTTCGTACAGCATAAGCTCCGTTAATGGATAGAGCTTTCCCTGCGAACGCCACCTGCCTTGAGGCTGGCTCCTTCGAACTCAACGGTATCTCCGGAGTCAGCCTTGCGCGAGGCCCACAGGCCCTTGGTATTCGGCTGATTGCCGTCCACCCCACCTTGGGGCTTTACGACGACCGGGCACTGCCTCTTTCCATTTGCACCCCTCCGGTCGAGGCTCCGGATCTTTCCTACGTTCGCTACGAATGGAGGATGCCGGTTAATGAAGCAGGTTGGCGCCGTTATTTCCGGAAGCCGCGTGGCTCGGTCAATGCCCCGCAAGTCCTCGGCTACACGGACGATGAGGCCGCTGTCGTCACCATGGAGTGGTTCCGCGATGGCGATGTCGTCCGCGGTCGCTACACCACCAATCTCCCTGCCACTCGTTTTGCTCTCGTGGTCAATGGCTGCTTCTCCCCCGCCAAGGTTCTCTCCGCCGATGCCTCCGGCTGTGTGCTTGAGCAGGGCACCGAAAAGCTCTCTGTCTCACTTCGCAATCCCGCCGGGATCGAGTCTCCCTTCGTTCTGAATAAGCTCGAGGACGCCATCGTTTCATGGATGGGCTTCGAGCCTAAGGCCGGTGAGGAACTCGTCGTTTATCCGGTAAGTCTCCAGCCGGGCGTCAGCTTTGATTTTACCCTCTCCTTTGCCGAGGCAGCACCCGTCACAGACATCTCCGCCCCTCTGGCTGCAGGTGCCGCAGCGTACGAGAAGACTCGCATGCGCAGCACCGGAGACTTTGACGATGCGGCGGAAGCCGTCTCCGCACTGGTCGCCTACAGCCGCACCTACGATCCCCGCCGCGAGCGCATCCAGACCACCATCAATCGCACTTGGGGCGGTGCGAATCGTCCCGGTCTCGTCTTCGGCTGGGACAACTTCTTCACCTCCTACTTCGCAGCTTGGGAAAATCCCGCCCTCGCCGCCGCCTCGCTGGAGCACATCGTCACGGTGTATTCTACCAACGGCATTGAGCGCGGTCCCTCGCAGCGCAATCTGATCATCCCGATCCTCTACGTTCGCACCATTTCCATCATCGGCGATGATGACCTCGCTCGCCGCACATGGCCGGGCATGATGAAGTTCATGCGTTTCTGGTTCCCGAATCGCGATGGCAATGGCGACGGCCTTATCGAGCCCGGCAGTTCCCATTCCGTCGAGACCACCCCTCGGGGAAAGATCGTCTCGGACGCCATGGACGAGACCGGCTACGACGAGCTTCCGATCTACTCCGCAGGCTTCGCGGAAGGCCGCAAGGGCATGCTTGCCGACGGCGTCGTCTTCGACTGGAAAAGCCAGACTCTCGGTATCACCCTCGTCTGCCAGAATTCTCTCTACATCGCCGCCTGCCGCAGCATGGCAGGCCTCGCCCAGCGCCTCGGCCATACCGAGGACGAAGCCTGGCTCCTCTCCGAGGCCGACCGCGTTTCGGCTCGCATGAAGGAAGTCCTCTTCTCACCGGAGGAGGGCATCTTTAAGGACCGCCACTGGGACGGCACATTCTCCCCGGCGAGTGTCATGACCACCTTCTATCCCCTGATCGCAGGCATAGCCGATGACGAGGTGAAGGAAGCCCTGAAAAAGAAGCTCCTCGATCCGAAACAATTCTGGGGCGACAACATGATCCCCACTGTCAGCCGCTCGGACGCCGCCTACTGCGACGGCCTCGATAAAAAAGGCAACTACTGGCGTGGCAACGGCTGGCCGTCCTCCACCTACATTGTCTATCTAGCCATCAAGGAAGCCGGCTGGGATGAGATCGCCTACGAATTCGCCGCCCGCACCTACCGCCAGTTCATGGACTATTGGCGCAAGCACGTCCACGCCTACGAGAACTACCCGCCGGAAGGCGACGTGGATCACGACTTCCTCTACGTCATGCCCTGGGGTGGTCGCGAGATCCGCTATGTCTGGGCCGCAGCCATGGTTTTCTGCGGCCTGGAGGAGATCATCGGTGTCGAGCTCGATGGCAAACTCCGCGTCGGAAATCCCTTCCTGAAAACCCAGAGCGGTTGGAAGGACTTCATCTTCCGTGGTCAAAAAATTCAGGCTGAGACCGGCCCGGAGCGCACGATTGTCCGCTTGGAAAATGAGTGGTCCCTGACTCTCGGTGCCGGAGCCTCGATTCGCTCAATGGAATTCTCCTCAGGCGGCATCTCCTTTGACATTTTGAGTGCCAGCGGCGCGTCTCTGGAGGTGGAGAGTGGTCGCAGCTTCAGCGTCAGCCTCGGGAAGGAAGCCGCCAGTTCGACAGCCAGACGGGATATTCCGGCCGGCCGTCACTCCGTAAAAGTCTCGTTCTAGGAACGAGACTTAGGAGTTGGGCGATCCGATCAAGCGGAAGACGCCATCCTTGTCGCGGAAGAACCCGCGCAGGATCACTTCGTCATCATCCTTGAGACCCTTTGCCCGGGCGGCATCCAGAGTCTCCTCCTTGGTCCAAAGGTACTGCCTGCGGACTTTGCCCCGGCGATTGACGACATCTTCCACCGGCATGGTGATTTTGTCATACTCTGCGTCGGTGAGACGAACTTCGTTGAGAGTCTTTGGATTGAACATCGAGATCCACCAAGCTCCATAAGCATCTGGTGCAGACCGGGGAGTGACTTTAAAGGTCAGGGCCTTGGTGGCTTTTTCACCGCTGCCCAGTCCGAGGCTGTAGAGGGCGGCGACTTCTTCCTTCGTGGAGAGGAACCCCGCCAGGAAGGCACGCAAGGTCTTGCGTCCCTTTTGAGCATATTGCTTGAGCCCATAGATGCCCACCTCCACCGCTGCCGGGTCTTCTGGATCACCGTAGATGTTCAGCTCGATGTCGCCGTTGATGCGGAAGGATTTATACGGGATGTTTTTGTAAATGCCGTTGTCGATCCGTGTGGCGGGGATCTCGATGAAGGTCTTCACCATGTCATTGACTCGCAGGTCATTGACGATGATTCGCCAGGGCGGCAGTTCTCCGTGCCGGTCGATGTCGGTGTAGATGGCCTTCATGTCATCCTCGTCGCGGATGCGGACGATCTCGCTCTTCGGATAGCTGTTTTCGGCGTAGGCTTCCTGAAGCAATACGGCGTCACTCGTGTTTTTCAGGATCAGGCCATAGACGGTGCGACCATCTTTCAAGACGATGGAATCTGGCGTCTGGAAACTGCCGTCACCGGCATGGCCCAGGCTGTTGAGGCCGATCAGAATGGCGCTTATGCCGGGAATAAGGGTGCGGAGACGTGACTTCATCGTTGAAGAATCTGCTGATGACATATAAAGCCATGCAATTCCCTGCGAGGAAATACAATCATGGATTTTTCATTTCGCTCCGCCTCTCTGCTCGTTTTGGCCGCTATTCTTCCCGCTGGCTGTGTCATGGCGCCGAAGGCTTACAAAAAACCCGCACAGGCAGCCGTGCCCGTGAAGACAGGGAAATTCTGGTGGGGAAGCTCGACTTCAAACTACCAGAATGAAGACCGAGGCGAGAAACCGGGCTCGCCCCATTACTTCAAGACCGACTGGGATATTTTCGCCGAGGAAGGCAATATCCCGCCGCGTGGTGAAGATGCCACCTTCTCTTGGACACACTTTGACAAGGACGTTGCCGCTCTGAAGAAGTTGGGCGTCTCTCATTACCGTTTCGGTATCGAGTGGGCCCGCGTGGAGCCGAAGCCGGGTGTCTTCAACGAAGCCGCCATCCAGCGCTATGTCAAGATGGCCAGGACGCTCAAAGCGGCAGGCATCGAGCCCATCGCCACTCTCTGGCATTTCTCCTTCCCTGACTGGCTCTACGACACCAATCAGAAAAATAAGTCAAACTTCCTCCACCCCGATGTCGAGACGGCTTGGAAAGGCTACGTTACCCGCGTAGTCACCGCCTTGGCTCCCTATGTGCGCACCTACGTGCCGCAGAATGAGCCGAATGGTGATCTTTACATCAGCTACTTCGGTGGTCACTGGCCTCCCGGTCTGCTCCTGACTCCGGGCGCGTTGAAAAAGGCCCACCGCGCGGCCGTCAATATGTTCCGCGAGGCTTCGGATATCATCCACAGCAAGCGCCCCGACGCCATCGTCATGGGCATCTATTCCATCCCGAATTGGCGTCGCAACTACCTCCAGGATCCCACGGGCTTCGTTTACAATATGATGCAGCGCCAAAACTGGGACCACCTCGATGCCGTGGCGGACAAGATGGATATGATCGGCGTGAATTACTACTACTCTCAGGACGCCTCCGCCACGCGCTTCATCTTCCGCCCCTACGGCGAACGGGGATCGAACTACACCCAGAATGGCTGGGAAATCGAACCCGAGGGCTTCTATGAAGTACTGAAGGCCGTAAATAAACGCTACGGCAAGCCCATCGTGGTTTCAGAGAATGGCATTGGCACCCAGAGCGAACACAAAAAGATCCGCTATTTCCGCGAACACCTGAACCAAATGCGCCGAGCCATGGCCGATGGAGTGGATATCCGTGGTTACTTCCCCTGGACCCTTGTGGACAACTACGAGTGGGCGGAGGGGTATGCGGCAAATTTTGGCCTCACCCACGTCGATCCCAAGACCAAGGACCGTGTTCACGAAAGCTCCGGCGTCTGGTTCCGCAAATTCATCGAGGCCAATCCCGAGCCCTGATTCTCTGGGGTGACGGCTTCCTCCCCGGGTTCCTCAGGGTACCCCGGGTTTGACAAACCCGGTATTTTGCGGTTTGTCCTTTATTTGAAGACGATGGTTTTCCATCGGAATCTTCCAGACCGATTTACCAAAAACTGAGAGAATTACCCTGAGCGCTCCAATCCCACCATCTCCCGCCCCGGCTAAACGGGTCAATCTTCGTACTCCCGAGGTCATGTCGGTGGTGCAGGCACAGGTCGAGAATCACTACAAGAGCGCGCTGGTCGAGCGCCTGCGGGGCCAGGGGGGCGTGCTCCAGACCGGAGCCACCACCATCCGCTTGGCCAAGCAGTTCGGCTTCTGCTACGGCGTGGAACGTGCCATCGATCTGGCTTACGCCGCGCGCAAGGTTTTCCCGGATCGTGAAATCGCCCTTCTCGGCGAGATCATTCACAATCCCGATGTGAATGCCCAACTCTCCGCCATGGGCATCCATCATCTCGCCGCTCGCCCGACAGAGGAGCAGATGGCGGCTCTCAAGCCGGAGGACATCGTGATCGTCCCGGCCTTTGGCGCCGAGGTGGCGACCGTGGATGCGATAAAAGCCCTGGGCTGTCAGATCGTGGACACCACCTGCGGCGACGTGATGAGTGTCTGGAAGCGCGTGCGGCAAAATGCCACCGAGCAGGTCACGAGCATTATTCACGGCAAGGCCTCCCATGAGGAAACCCGCGCCACGGCTTCAAGGGCCCTCGGTCCGGCTGGCACGGGCCACTATCTCATCGTGCTCGACTTCGAGGAGACGGATGCCCTTTGCGACTACATCCGCCAGGGCGGAGATCCCGAGGTTTTTAAACAACGCTTCGCCAAGGCGATGTCCCCCGGTTTCGATCCAGAGAAGCATCTGCAACGCGTGGGCGTGGCCAATCAGACCACCATGCTGCGCAGCGAGACGGAGGCGATCCAAGGCCGCATTCGCGAGGCCATCACCGCACGCGATGGCGGTGCTGCCGATAATTTTCGCTTCTTCGACACGATCTGCGGAGCCACTCAGGAGCGTCAGGATGCCCTTTTCCAGTTGCTGAATCTCCCCATGGACATGCTCCTGGTGATCGGTGGCTACAATAGCTCAAATACCACCCACCTCGTGGAGATCGGCTCCAAGCAACTGCCGACCTGGTTCATCCGCAACTCGGATTGCCTGCTCTCCGCCCACGAGATTCGCCACTTCGACCTCCACGAGAAGACCGAGGTGATTGCGACCGATTGGCTCCGCGAAGCTGGTAAGCCTTTGGTCGTGGGAGTGACGGCGGGCGCCAGTTGCCCGAATAATCTCATCGAGGAAGCCATTCGCCGATTGCTGGAATTACGCGGCGAAACCATCTAGGATACGCATCCATGCGTGATGCCTCCTTGAAAACCCTCTCTGAGATCCGCTCGGAAGTCCGTGCGGGGTCGCTGGGAGCCCGCTGGCGAGCCCAGGTCGAGGAGGTCAACCGCAAGGACTCCACGGCTGGAAAGCCCTATTTCGAACTTCGTCTGCGTGACGCCGCGGACAATATGATTCTCCGTGCCTGGAGCGATTCCCCGGCTTTCGTCTCTTGTGAGGGTTTGCAAAAAGGCGACGTGGTGGAGGTTGAGGGCGAGTTCCTCTTCAATGGCCAGTTTGGTCTCGATGCCCGCCGCTGGCAGGTGCGCCAACTCACCGCCGCAGAGGCGGCCGAGCTTTTCGATGGCGACGAGGATCGCCGCGCTGCCATCGAAGACGATTTTCTTTTCATTGAGGAGCAGGTCACCGCTCAGCAGGACCCGAGGCTTCGCGAGTTGGGAAAGCTTTTCCTGAGCGAATTCGGTTCCCGTTTTCGCCGCGCTTCAGCTGCGCGGCACAATCACCACGCCGAGCGCGGCGGTCTCATCCGTCATACGGCCCAGATGTTGCGCGCTGCTCTCGCCATACAGGGAGTTTACCCCTCGCTGAATCGAGACCTCCTGATTTCCGGAGTTCTCTTTCACGACTGCGGCAAGCTCTGGGAAACCTGCCCGCCGGAGGCCGGATTCGAGATTCCCCGGGACAAGCGGGGCGAGCTTCTCGGCCACATCTCCATCGGCATCGAGCTTGTCAATTCCCTCTGGCGTCGCCTCCCCTTGGAGGATTGGAAGGGCATCACTCCTGCCACCGAGGATGTCCGCCTGCACCTCCTCCACCTCATCGCCGCACATCACGGCAGCCTGGAGTTTGGCTCCCCCGTCGAGCCGAAGACTCCCGAGGCCATCGCCCTTCACTATGTGGACAATCTGGACGCCCGCATGGAAATGTTCACCGCTGCCTACGCCCGCCTGCCGGAGATTGCTCCGGGCATCTACGAGAGGGCGCGTACCCTGAATGTGAGCCCTGTCCAGGCACTCCCCCGCTTTGAAAGCGATACCCCATGAAAATCTACACACGCACAGGTGACGACGGTACCACAGCTTTGTTCTCGGGAGAACGCGTGCCGAAGGACCACCCGCGCGTCAAAGCCTACGGTGCCATCGATGAACTCAATTCCGAACTCGGCAGTGCCCGCAGCCTGAATCCCCAGCCCGCCGTCACCGAGACCTTGCTCAAGCTCCAGGCGTTACTCTTCAAGGTCGGCGCGGATCTGGCCACCCCGCACGGCACTCGGACCGTTCCTCGTGTCGAATCTTCCGACATCGACTGGCTGGAAGCCGACATCGACAGGATGGACGCCGAGTTGCCGCGCCTGACATCTTTCGTCCTGCCCGGAGGAACTCCCGCCGCCGCGCGCATCCACGTCGCACGTACCATCTGCCGCCGTACCGAACGCGATGCCCGGGCCATCACCATCGACATTCAGGAACTCGGCTTGGTCGGGATTTTCCTCAATCGCCTCTCCGATCACCTTTTCGTCCTCGCGCGTTGGGAGAATTTCCTCGCCTCCCACCCCGAGATCCCCTGGCAGCCCTAGATTCCTGATGGAAGGGAGTGGCAACCTTCACTGGGACTTGATATGTCCTCAAAGATGAACACATCCGACAGCATCTACGTCGCCGGCCACCGCGGAATGGTGGGCAGCGCCGTGGTCCGCCGACTCGAAAAGGCGGGTTTTACGAATATTCTGACCCGATCACGCTCCGAGCTGGATTTGACGGACCGGAATGCTGTCCGCGAGTTTTTCTCCACCGCGAAACCCGCCTACGTGGTGGACGCCGCCGCGAAAGTCGGTGGCATCGTGGCCAATAACGAGCAGCCCGTGGAGTTCCTGCTGCAAAATCTGGCGATTCAGAACAACATTATCGAGGCCGCCGCCGATTTCGACACCTGCAAGTTTCTCTTTCTCGGCAGTTCCTGCATTTATCCAAAGATGGCTCCTCAGCCTATCAGTGAGGACTCCCTCCTGACAGGCCCTCTCGAACCCACGAATGAGGCTTACGCCATCGCCAAAATCGCCGGCATCCGCCTTTGCCAGTACTACGTTCGGCAAAAAGGGAAAAACTTCATCTCGGGCATGCCGACGAATCTCTACGGCCCGAACGACAATTTCGATCTGCACACTTCTCACGTTCTTCCCGCTCTGATCCGCAAGGTCCACGAGGCCAAGGTGGCCGGGAACAAGGAATATGTCGTCTGGGGCACAGGCACTCCCCGCCGGGAATTCCTCCATGTGGACGATCTGGCTGATGCTTGTTTCTTCCTGCTGGAGAATTACGACTCGCCCGAGTTTGTAAACATCGGCTGTGGAGAGGATGTCTCCATCCGCGAATTGGCGGAGACCGTATGTGAGGTCCTCGGATTTCAGGGTGAGCTCGTCTTTGACACCACGAAGCCGGATGGCACCCCACGGAAACTGCTCGATATGAGCAAACTCAACTCCCTCGGGTGGAAACCTTCGATCGGCTTGCGGGACGGCATTCGCGACGCCTACGCATGGTTCCTCGCAAATCACTGAGGACCCTGCTCAGGCTCGCCAGTCTGCTGTTTTTGCTCGGTGAGTGCCTATGGGCGGAGAGTCCTTCCGTGTCCTATCGCACCACCAGCGATTGGGGTTTCGGCATCGTGGGGGAATTCACGCTGACGAATCCCTCTCCGCGCACCATGCAGGGGTGGACTCTTGAGTTCGACCTCCCGGGGAATATTACGAATTTCTGGGGCGGCAGGGTGGAGTCTTCGGGAGAAGGTCGCTTTACCATCCGCCCGGAAACGTGGAATGAGAAGCTCCTGCCGGGAGCCCGCATGGTCATCGGCTTTCAAGCCGCACCGGGAGGCGGTGGCCCCTCGGATATCCGCCTTTATCCCATCCTGAGCGGCGCGACGGATTTACCGGTGGCGACTGCGGCTCTTCCCAAAATGGAAGACGGCCATTTGCGTACCGTCTATGCCTCCCATCCTCTTAAGCTGACATGGACCGTGGACGAGATATCAGGGGGTGCCTCACGCGTCTCCATCTTCCTGACGAATACGGGATGGAAGCGTGTGCGCGATTGGTCGCTCCTCTTCACGCTGCAAGGGGCGATTTCTGATCTTTCCGGCGGGCTTCTTGCGTCGGCGGGTCCGGGATTGTGGCGTTTGCAGGGCACCGCTTTTCCGAATACGACGGACCTCCCTCCCGGAGCCACCGTCCAGATTTCCTTCGATACCCAGAGGCTGCCCATGGCGAGTTTTCCGGAGCGTGTTGTGCTCTCGACCATGGTCGCTCCTCGCACGGGGGATAAGTTCCCTTACGGCTTGGCTCTGCGCGAATCCCTCTTTTTTTACGAAGCTCAACGATCCGGTAAACTCCCCGCCTCTAATCGTATTCCGTGGCGGGGCGACTCCGCTTTGGAGGACGGAAAGGATCAGGGGATCGACTTGACCGGCGGCTACTACGACGCGGGAGATCATATCAAGTTTGCCTTCCCCATGGCCTCCGCCATGACTCTCCTGATCTGGGGCGGCATCGAATACCCCAAAGGCTACGCCCGCTCGGGAGAGTGGAATCAATTTCTGGAAACCGTGCGATGGGGCACCGACTGGCTCATGAAGGCTCACACCGCTCGGAATGAACTCTTCGTGCAGGTCGGCGAACCCACCACCGACCACCGCTACTGGGGGCCTCCGGAAGCCATGACCATGAATCGCCGCTCCTTCAAGATCGATGAGGAAAACCCCGGCAGCGAAGTCGCCGCAGAAGCCGCCGCCGCTCTGGCCGCCGCCTCGATTCTTTTCGGCGGAGCCGATCCCGCCTATGCCGCCAAATGTCTCTCCCATGCCCGCGAGCTCTATGAATTCGCGGAAACATACCGGGGTACCTACTCAGACTCTGTAAAGGCCGCTGCCTCCCATTACCCCTCTCGCAATGGCTACGAAGATGAGCTCGCTTGGGCCGCGACCTGGCTCTACGCCGCCACCAGTGAGCCTCTCTATCTGCAAAAGGCGGAGAATATCTACGTACGCAATATCCAGGGCCGAGTCGGAGGAGGGACCCTGACTTGGGATGATAAGCGCCCCGGCGTGGCCCTGCTCCTGGCCCGCCTCACCAAGGGCGAAGCTTACAAGTCCGACGTGCGCAACTTCCTGGAAAAATGGGTCTATGGCGGTGGCGGACTTCTCGAGACTCCGGGCGGGTTGGTCTGGTTGAATGAGTGGGGCTCCCTGCGCTATGCGGCAAATACCGCCTTCCTCGCCTTTGTGTACGCGGACACGTTTGGCGATCCCAGTGGCGCCTTCGAGAGCTTCGGCCGGAAACAGATCGACTACATGCTGGGGGACAATCCCGCCGGACGCAGTTATCTCATCGGCTTTGGAGCCAACTTCCCGCGCAATCCCCATCATCGCGGCTCCCACGGCTCGACCCTATTTTCCATCGATGAGCCGGAGTTTAATACCCACGTCCTCCGAGGGGCCCTGGTGGGAGGCCCTTCCGCGCCCGACGATTTTGCCTTTTCCGATGATCGGCGGGATATCCGTACGAACGAAGTCGCTCTGGATTACAATGCCGGTTTCACCGGGGCCTTGGCGCGACTGGTCCCCGGAGCCGTGCAACGGAAGTCCATCCCATTGGTTCCGCCTCCGCGTTCAGATCGGGTCCGCTAGACTCTTGGCGATACTTCCCGCAAGTGACTCAACACTAGCGACTTTCATGAAGTGGTCGCGCGTCCAGGCCAGGGCATGTGAGTTGGTGGTCATCCACGCCGCCAGCTTGCGGGAATCATCCTGCGCAGCCTCCGCCCGATGCTTTCGCCTCTTCTCGTAAAGACTGAGGGAGTTAGGCAAAAACTTGGCATCTGTGCGGCTGAGTTCGTCCGCCATAACCGCCGCCGACTCCAGTGCCATGGAAGCTCCCACCCCCGCCGTGGGCAGAAAAGAGCACGCCGCATCCCCCAGCAACGCCACCCGCCCCTGTATCCAAGTGGAGGAGCGGAAGTCGGCCAAGTTCCAGAAAAAAAGATTCTCCGTACTCTCAGGAAAGGTCTCCATGACTTCGGCCGCTCCACCCTCCATCCCGGCGAAGAGTTCTCGCACCTTCGCCCCGTCTCCTTCGATCGTCGTATCCTCGATCAGTTCCCTCGGAGCCGCCGCCACCGCCCCGATGCGGCTTGGCGTGGGATAAATCCCGACAAGGCGACCTCGTCCCCAGAATTCCCGGACCGTATCCCTCGGATAATCGGCCAGATCCGTCCACCAGACCCAGAGTCCCCATCCCGTATCACGGTCGGGTTCATTGCCAAAAAGCAGACGCCGCGTCTGGGAATGAATCCCATCGGCTCCGATGACGGCATCATAAGTTTCCTCCGCGCCATCGGAGAGCGTGACATGGACCTTGCCATCTCTCTGTCTGAGGTCGGTCAGAGAGATGCCCATGCGGAGAGGAGTATCCCTCACTGCGGAATGCAGGATCTCCAGCAAATCACTACGCAGGATCTGCCCCGTGTAGCCGAAGCGATCACTGATCACTGACATGTCAAAGCGGTGCAGCAGCTCGCCTTGACCATTGTTGACCTCGTAATAACGAAAGTCCGCACTGCGCGAGACAAAGTCGTCAAAGAGTCCCAGTCCATGCAATACGCGACTCCCGATGGGATACAGCGTCAGCATGTATCCCGCATGGCCGAAGCTCGGAGCCCGATCGATCAATGAAGCCTCGATACCCCGCTGCCGCAACAAAGCGGCAAGAGCCATTCCTCCAATACCTGCGCCTGCGATGAGGATCTTCATGATTGGGAGGCTTTCCTCAAGCCGCCTCATTATGCATGAGGCGGCCGGGAACAGGCAAGGCTTGATCCGCTTAGGGCGTCAGCTTCACCGTGACGATCTCAAAGGGCATCAGATCGATCTTCACGCCACCACTCTTCAGTGGCACCGCTTGGAGATCACGCTCGAGGAGATCCGTCACGACAGCCTTGCGAATCGGCAGGCTGGTTGAAAGTGTGGTGCTGCCACGAGCGCCATGAGCTTCGTACAGACGGACAATGATGGCATCGCCTGTCTCTGCCACCTTGACGGACTCGATCACCGCATTCGGTGCATCGGTTCGCAGGAAGGAGAGGGCGGATGCCAGCACACCTTTCTGTACCGACAGTTCACGGGTGAACAGCGGCACATTCAGCGAATAAGCCTCATCGATTACGCCTGCGGACTGCAGATCGCCCGCATGCGGGAGCAATGCATACGTGAAGTGATGCACGCAACGGTCCGCCTCGGGATCCGGCGACATCGGCGCGCGCAGCAAGCTGAGGCGCATGGTGTTGCCCTGGATATCGTACCCGTACTTGCAGTCATTGAGCAGCGCCACGCCGTATCCGGTCTCGGAAAGATCCGCCCATTTCTGCGCGGCGACTTCAAATTTCGCCATATCCCACGAGGTATTCGAGTGGGTGGGGCGCTCGACGTGGCCGTACTGGATTTCGTAAGTGGCTTTTGGCGAATGAATGGCGACAGGGAAGGCCACCTTCAGCATTTTCTGATTTTCTTTCCAATCCACTTCGGTGGGGAAATCGATGCGGGCCGATCCGGCACGCAGGACGACCTGCTGGGTGATGCGGGATTCGCCAAAGGTCCGCACGATCTCCACGACGGCACGCAAGGGCCCTTCCTCGACCACCTTCAGCGATTCCAACCCCTCAATGACAGTCTTCGTTTCCTTGTAGAAGGCATCCACGTCCCAAGCATCCCAGCGATTGGGGATGTCCTGATGGAGATGAAACTCATTGCCCTGCCCGGAGAGGACTTCCCGGCGGAAACGGAGGTCGCTGATGGACGAGACATGGCCCTTGGGGTTGATCCGGACACGCACCAGTCCATTGTCGAGCGTGATTCCCTGGCGGGATGTTGTCACCTTGACCGGCAACTCCGACGTGCGGAGAAACTCATCGGAGCGATCGACGACTTCGTACCCGAGCGGCGGCACGTCCACACTGGCAACGGAGCCGTCCGGCAATTCGACGACCTCCCGGCGGCGGAAGCCGAGGGAGTTGACCACGAGTAGCGGCTTTTTAAAACCCGTCGTGTCGATTTGTGTGGCCAGTGCGTCCAGAGCGGATGCTTTGACCGACTCTCCAAGCTGACCAATGGTTTTATAATCCCGCTCGCTATCCTGATAGACCCAGTGAATGGAGGAGCCGGGAATGATGTCGTGAAATTGATTGAGCAGGAGCAACTTCCAGGCGCGATCCAGCGCATCACGGTGCGTGTGAGCCGTCTCCTCGTGATCCATCCCCGTAACGTCATAGACGGCACGCGCTGGACTGCTGGAGGTCTCCTTGCGGTTCGGCACGAGCAACAACGAGATGGCATCGAGAAATTCCGCGTCGCGCAGGAGGTACTCGCTTTTGCGATTGCCCCGCTTGTTGCGGGCCTGGCTGGTGTAGGTGCCCCGATGCAGTTCCAGATACAGCTCGCCGACCCAGACCGGCAGATCCTTGGCGTCGGCCTCGGCTTTTTGGAAAAACTTGAGCGCTTTCTCCAATTCGAGCTTGGGCAGCCCTTCAAAGTCCTCCAGCCGACGTGCCTTCTCGAGCATCTCGATGGATGGGCCGCCTCCGCCATCGCCGTATCCATATACCAGCAGCGAGCGCGAAGCCCGTCCGTGCTCCTTGAAATTCTTCACCGATTCCAGGATCTGCTTGGGACCCGTGTCGGCATTGTAGGTGTCCGCCGGTGGGAAGTGGCTGAAGATCTGCGTTCCATCAATCCCCTCCCACAGGAAGGTATGATGCGGGAATTTATTAAACTGGCTCCAGGAAATCTTCTGCGTGAGAAAGTAGTCCACGCCGGACTTCTTCATGATCTGGGGCATGGAGGCGGCGTAGCCGAAGACATCGGGAATCCAGACATCCTTGGTCTCAACCCCGAGTTCCTTCTCGAAGAAGCCCTTGCCGTGCAGGATCTGTCGCACAAGGGATTCACCGGATACCAGGTTGCAATCCGTCTCGATCCACATGGAGCCGACCGCTTCCCATTGCCCGCGCCGGATGGCCTTTTTGATGCGGGCAAAGATCTCGGGATAGTAGGCCTTCATCCAGGCGTACTGCTGCGCCTGCGAGCAGACGAAGACGTACTCCGGGTACTTCTCCATATAGTCCAGCGCCGTGGAGAAGGTCCGCGCACACTTGCGGATACTCTCGCGCAATGGCCACAGCCACGCCGTGTCGATATGCGCATGGCCCACTGCCGAGATGGTGTGAACCGTGCTCCCATTCTTCTTGGACAGCACATCCTTGAGGGCGGCCCTTGCGGGGCGGATTGTCGAGGCATCGCGATGGTCAAAGAGATTGACGCACTGATTCAGCGCCGCCTGCAACTCCGCCCGCCGTTGCCCTGCTGGCAGCGCATCCATGGCCTCCGTTGCCACCTTGAAATCAAAGTAGAAGGCCTGAGCCTCACGATCCGCATAAGTCAGTTCCGCCCGATTGAGTTCAAAGCGCAGCCGTCCATGATAATCCGCCAGATTCAGCGACTCCGTGTTTCCTCCCATATCCGACCCGCCATTTGCTGCGGCTTCGATGAAAAATTCAAATTTCTCCCCTCCCTTGGCCTTGGGCGAGATCGGGACTTCGTCACGGTTGACGTTGATGGCACGAACGACTTCCTTGCCAAAATAAATCAGCCCCTCGCCGGTGAATCCCTCATTCCCGCCGTTCGTGACGGCCACACGGGCCACCACTTCGCGGCCCTTCCAGGCACGAGGAATCGCGCCGCGGAAGCGGAACCACGTCGTATCCCAATGTCCTCCCCAAGCCTCGCCGACGGCAAATGGCGAGTACTTTGCCTTCAGGGCTTTCTCTGCCGGGACCGGTTCGCCATGGACATGCCATGCGGCGATTTCGATCTCGTGGGTCTCGGGATAAATGAGCTTGGCAATACGGGGCAGCGTGGCCCTGATGCGTTCGTCGGTCAGGTCGGAGTGCTTAAGCATGGGGAAACCCGATTACTAGCACTCGTGGATACCTTGTCCAGCGGGGAGAAGGAGCGCGGGAGATTTTCAAAAAAAAGCGGCGATCGAGCCACTTTTTGAGTGCCTGCTGATCGCCGCTCATATTGTCGGAGGAGATTGCCTCCGCTATTCGTCAGTCCGCGATATCGGCTTGAGGTACCTCCGCCTTCCGCTGTTCCTTGGTCAGCGGGATATAGCTGTCCGTGGTCGGTATTGTGGCGACCGAGCCCACCGTCTTATGATTTTTGATCCACTGGGAGAATTTTCCAGCCGATGGCTTGAGTATCCGGTCTTTTGTCACCGGGTCCATATGGGCCAGACCGAAGGTCGCCTTATAGCCGTAGTGCCACTCGTAGTTGTCAGCCAGCGACCATGCGAAGTACCCGCGCACATCGTACCCATCCTTGATGGCGCGTCCGATGGCGGCGAGGTGATTCTGCATATACCACACGCGCTTGGAGTCGTTCTTGGTCGCAATGCCATTCTCGGTGATCATCATCGGCTTGCCGTAGCGAGTGGCGACGCGTTTGATTTCGTCATAAAGTCCCTGAGGATTGATGCGCCATCCCATCATCGTATAGTTGTGACCACGGACGGAAGGCCCCACCAACAGCGAGATCGGACCCGGAGCCTGAGAGTAGTAGTAATTGATACCCAGCACATCACAGACTTCATAAATCCGGTCGAGATGATCAGTGTTGCCATGGATCATCGTATTGTAAATCAGCCCGCCCGGATCAAGCGGTGCACGTTCCCACCAGGGCAGGGCTTCCACGCTGATGATCTTTGCGTTGGGATTGATCTTGCGGGCGATGGCTGCCGCATCGCGGAACATCCCGGTACTGGCCTCAATGGCTTTCCAATAGTGGCCAAAGGCTAGATCCATCATCGGCGGCCATTGACCCACGATGTAAGCCGTCGTGATCTGGCCGTTGGGCTCGTTTTGAGGCGCGTACCACTTCACTTCCGGCCCCATCGCCGTGACCATCTTCGCGACATACGCATTCCACCGCTCCCGCACCTGTGGGTGCAGCCAGTTGGAATTTCCCGGCTTCTTGTGATCGTAGAGCCAATCGGGAAAGGTGAAGTGCCACAAGCAGACCACCGGCTCGATACCCATCGCCTTGAGCTTGCGGGCCATGCGGACGTATCCCTTGATGGCTTCCTCATTATACACGCCGGGCCGTGGTTCGACCCGTGCCCACTCGATGCTGAAGCGATAGTGCGTGGGCCTGATCTTCTTCAGGGCATCGATGTCCTTCTCAAATTGTGTCCAGCTATATAGCGCATTGCCTTTCGGTGGCGCTTTTTTCTGCGACACCAGGATATCCCAGTCCGTGGAGAAATAGTCCGCCTGTCCCGGCTTTACTGCGGGATCTTCATATTGATAGCTCGCCGTCGAGATGCCCCAGGCGAATTTCTCATCCAGCTTCGGCTTTGGGAGCGTCCCCACTTTGGGAGTCGGATCAAATTTGCCCAACGGGTTGATGGGGTTGACGCAACCGGACAGCGCAAGCGCACTGAGTAGCAGGATGGAAAAACGAGGTATGAGCATGATTTGGAAAATTATTCGCTGAGGAATTGGTTCATTCTGACGGCTGTCTGGGGAGAAGCGAGGATTCCCTCGTGACTGCGCTCCATTCCGAAGACTCGGACGGATTCATCCTGCGCCGGCACGTAGAGCGAGCTGTTCACATTGATGACTTGGTCGTTGTTGAGCGTCAGCCATGGGAGGCGTCTCGTATCGTATCCAAAGAGAAGCCAGTGTCGGGTGGGGGAGGGCAGTTTTTGCGACCAGAGGCGTTTGAGGAAGTCGCTGCCCGGAGCCATATCGATCCATGAGGGGACAGGGTAGCGCAACCCCCGGACTCCCCAGGCGGCTGCTTGATGCCCATTCCACGGTGTCGAGATACTGATGAAACGATCAACGACGACATCTCCTCCCTGGAACTTCAGGATCGCTGATCGCGAGACGAGGCCGCCCATACTGTGAGCCACGATATGCACGCGCGTCACGCCATGAGCCTTGGCCGCGATTTTGGTCATGGCGGCAAGTGCGGAGGCGGCTTTCTCAAGTCGGAAGCCTGAGGGATATGTGAAGAACCACGCTTGATAGCGACTCCGATCCAGCGCCGGAATAAGTTTGGCAAAGTCTTGCGGGGAACCCCCGATCCCATGGACAAAGATGACTGGGATGCGGCTGGGATCATAAGGTTCGGTAAAATAGAGCCCCAGGTTGCCCGCTCGTAAGGAAGTTTCCGGTTTCCAGAGGCCATCTTCGCCGATCTTCGGGGCAAATCGGGCTTCACTGGTTTTGGCAACCTCTCCCACTGCCATAGGGAGTGCGTCGCCCGATACAGTAGAGACCGTGAGTCCGACAAAGTCCGCAGGAGCCGGCTTCTGCAGTCTGATTGTGTAAAGCTGGCGTGCCGCTGCCGGATCGGCCAAGGGAGTGGAAGTCAGGTCTCGGGCGACTCCAGCAGACTCGTTCGCGTCCAGACGACCGTTGCCGTTTCGGTCAGCGAAGGCGACGATATCGTAGGGAGTCTTAAGGGGCAGGACGAAGCCTGCAAGGTTGGCTCCCCGTACCTTCTCTGTGCCCAAGACTCGCTTCTCGGAGCCGAGTGCCAGGATATAAGTGGGAAGAGATGCTGGCGGATTTTCGATGCCCACAGCCAGGAATCCATTCTTGTTGATTGCGATATCCTGTTTGCGAAGCCCCAGCACCGCACATCCCCCGGCTGACAATACGACTGCCACTAAACAGAGTGCCCATGGCAGCTTGTGCAGCAGGGAGCGCAAGCTGGTATCCAATTTGGAAGGAAAAGCCCTTGAAGATCCGTACTCGCTTTGCACCCTCTTGGGGCTAGCTTTAGCCGTCGGGAATGACAACCCCTTTTTAAGGGCGGATCGTCAAGGACGCTACTTCACCGACTTTGCACATTAGCATCGATTGATTGCTGGATGGACGTATCGACCTCGATTTTCTGGATCTGAACCCCGGGAACACGCGTCCCTCCCGGCAGTGGACCCGGAGCGGTC
>Ga0351859_1026_pt1 | contig 35569 bp, 30 predicted proteins | sample BONcelFGM3001D11_FD_206789 | JGI IMG/M metagenome (GOLD analysis project Ga0351859, IMG submission 206789) | Enriched cells from coal bed in the Powder River Basin, Montana, United States - BONCAT cells FGM rep2 HSBNCT.FGM.300.1.D11 ... | reverse complement strand
CATAGTAACCTCTGAAGCGATATTAACATTCAGATTGCTCCGTTTCAGCTCAAGGGTAAAGAGGTAACTTGCAGCAATGAATGCCAGTCCAAGCATAAGTCCATAACTATATATTGAAATCGGACCTAATTTTACAATTTCGGGATACATATTAACCTCAAAGTTTTTAGATATGATTATAAATCATCAAACTAAATTTTATTTATCTCTTCAGTAAGCGCCGTTATTTTAACAATGGCTTGTTCACCGGTAGTCATGTTTTTAAGGGTAAGCTCACCTCTATCATAATCATCTTTACTAACCACTATAACAATCCGGGCATTTTTACGGTTCGCTTCTCTGAACTGCGCTTTTACACTTCGGGAATTGAAATCCATATCAGCCGAAATTCCATCCCTTCTTAACATGTTTGCAAATTTCAGTGATTTAGGCCTGGAAAAATCATCTACGGAAACAATAAATACACTCTTTGTTGGCTCAGAAAAGATTTTATTTTCCGATTTCTCCAGCATAAGCATCAGACGCTCCATACCGGAAGCGAAACCAATACCAAAGGTCGGCTTTCCGCCCAGCTCTTCAGTTAAAAGATCATATCTGCCGCCGCCCGCCAAAGCATCTTGCGAGCCGAGACTTTTGGTGATAACTTCAAAAGCTGTTTTGGTATAATAGTCCAGACCTCTGACAATCCTTCCATCAACAGTATACTTAACTTCAAGTTCATCCAGAAAATTTTTCACTTTTTCAAAATGATCGCTGCATTCCTGGCAAAGATAATTCAGAAGCAGGGGCGCATTTTGCGTAGCCTCGCGGTCGCGTTCATCTTTTGAATCCAAAACGCGGAGAGGATTAAGTTCAACCCGTTTTTGGCTTTCGGCTGTCAAACGGTCGATTACTTTCATTAATTCGGATTTTAAAATTTCTTTATAGGATGTGCGGCATACCGGACATCCGATGGAATTTATTTTAAGCTCGTAATCCAAAACTTCAAAAGCGTTATAAACATCTACTGCAACAGAGATGATTTCAGCATCAATTGATGGGTGCTGCGAACCCAACGCCTCTATACCAAACTGATGGAACTGCCTAAACCTTCCGGCTTGAGGCCGCTCCTGCCGGAATACAGGACCAATATAATAAAATTTTGAGAGCGGCGAATCGTTACCGATATTATGCTGTATAAATGATCTTATTACTGAAGCGGTCATTTCAGGCCTTAAGGTCAGGCTATCGCCTCCCTTATCCTGAAAAGTGTACATCTCTTTTCCGACAATATCAGTGTTTTGCCCTATACCGCGCGCGAAGAGAGCAGTCTCTTCAAAAAGCGGAGTCCTGATTTCGCTGTAATTATATGCTTCGAATATACTTCTAAGTTTTTCTTCAACCAAATGCCATTTTGAAGATTCCGGCGGAAGAATATCCTTAGTGCCGGTAATTGATTTGAATTTCAAAATCTACTCCAATACTATAATAATAAAAACGAGGGAATCCGGTTAAAAATTCCCTCTTAAAAACAAGAAACAATTTAAACAAAAATCATGTTTCAAAATAGGATTTCTCTTCCGATTCAAAAAGATTTTGAATTTCCTGCGGACTGGCGGCGTTAAGCAGTTTTGTCCTGAAGTCATCCTTGTTAAGGAGACGGGATATCCGGCTCAATAGTTTCAAGTGAGGACCGACTAAATTTTCTTTTCCGACAAGGAGAAAGATTAATCTTACAGGTTCACCATCAAGAGATTCGAAATTGATTTCGGTTTCCGTAATACCAAAAGCGGCAACCATATCCGTAATACCATCGGTTTTTCCGTGTGGTATCGCAAATCCTTTGCCAACCCCGGTTGACATTATTCTTTCGCGGTTAAATATTGCATCTCTAATTTTTTCTTTATCACGAACTTTCGATGATTTACTTACAAGTTCGATCATGTTGTTCAGGACTTCTTCCTTATCGGAACCTGCAACTTTGTTAGAAATGAGATCAACCTCTAAAACGTCTGAAATTTTCATAAAGAGAATATCTCCTGAAGTTCAAAATTTTATAATTATTTTTTTATTGCCATGATTTTAATTTAGCCGAATATTCCTGCATTATCTTTACGGATTCTTCCGGTTTTTCAGATTCAACCCACAGATGCAAAAGGGGTCTCTCTTTATCGGGCACCATCAAAATCCAACTTCCATTATCCAAAAAGATTTTAACTCCGTCTACTAACTCCCTGCGCTGATTTTCGGAATCTTCTATTATCTTTCTCATAATCTTACCCTTTGATTCCCATGGGCAAAATTGTGTAGAATACTTCATATCAAGTTCCGGTATAGATTTATTGAGAGCGCTGAGTTTAACCTTTGATGCAGCCAAAATCTCAATAATCTTAGAAATAGAATATATACCATCCACAGCAAAAAAGAAATCCGTAAAAATGAACCCCCCTCTGGTACCCCCCACAAACTTTACATCTTTATCTATAGATGCCTGCATCATGCTGAAGTGGGAATTTTTGATTCTCAACACCTGGGTTCCGTATTCTTTTGCTATAAGATCAATCTCACCGGAGGCTGTAATCGGAACAGCGATTTTTTTGGTATCCGGATGTGAATCCAGAAACAGTTTTGTTACAACAGATAGAAGCCTGTTCTCATCAATATAATTACCTGCATCATCAAGCATGGATATCTTTTCGCTGCCAGGATCGATGACAAAACCGACATCAAACTTCAGGGAATTCATGATTCCCGATACTTCCTTTATGCCGTTTTCATTATCTTCCCTTGTGCGTGATAGACGTCTTCTATCAATATATGCATTTAGTGAAACAACCTGGCAGTTAAACATTCCCAAAATATTCGGGAATATCGTAGATACCATACCATTGCAGTAATCAATAACAACTTTTAACCTGCTTTCCGAAATCTTGTTTATATCCAGACTGCTTATAAACCTTTCACGGTAACTCTCGACCGTCCTTTCGGGAAAATATAAAGAGCCTATTTTTTCATTCGTGGCGCGCACAAAATCTTCGCCGGAAAAAATCCTTTCAATTGATTTCGTTTTACCTATTGGCAGGTCGCGTCCATCCGAATCAAAAAATATTAAATCTGTAACATTTTTATTATAAGGCGATCTGCGTATGTGCAAACCTGCGGCATGCCTTCTGTTACTCAATTCCTGTCTTACGATAGGAGAAGGCGTAACCTGAAGATCGCGGACTATCACTCCGGCAGACATAAGTCCGCTGGTAAAAGCCCTTTTTATCATTCTTGAAGTTTCATCAGGGTCTCTGCTTGTAACAACGGTATTACCCATTCCGATAAATGAACCGAAAGCAGAACCTAACTTTGCGCAAAATTCCGGATTCACCTCTATGTTTGATAGACCGCTTATCCTTGAATCAGCGAACAGCTCCTTCGACCACTTATCTTCCCAAACTAAACTTGTAGATAAAACAGCATCATCCTCTACAATTTTTTCGGGCCATAATTTTATATTCGGCGTCAATTTGCTTCTGTTTCCGATTGTACAGCGGGGACCAATAAAGATGTTATCAGCTATATGGGCATTCTGCCCTATTACACAATCATTACCGATGATATCGTTGGATATGATTGCATTAATACCAACTGAAACATTATCCCATAAAACAGAATTCTTGATTTCTGCGCCGTCATAAATAGAACATTCGTTTCCTATAACGGAATTAATTATATGAACATTTTTTCCGATGCTGCAATTATCCCCGATTACCACAGTGCCTTCAGAAATAAAATCATCAGTCACCTTGCTGCCTTCACCGACAAATATAGAACCTCTCTTTTGTCCATCTATTGCTATCTCAACATTTCCGCTCAGGCAATCAATATGCGCATCAAGATATTCGTTTAGATTTCCTATATCACGCCAATATCCTTCCGCAATATAACCGAATAATCCGGTATCTTCCTTGAGCAATAACGGAAACAAATTTTTACTAAAATCGAATTCCTGTTTGAAGGGAATCTTATCCATTACCTCTGGTTCAAATATGTAAATGCCCGTGTTGATAGTATCGCTGAATACTTCGCCCCAGGTAGGTTTCTCTAAAAAGCGCGATATCTTACCATCCTCTTTTGTGATAACTACGCCATAAGCCAGCGGATTTTTGGTGCGGGTTAATACAATGGTAGCCTTAGCCTTTTTTTCGTGATGATAACTTATAGCGTCGGTTAAATCAAAATCAGTCAGCACATCTCCGCTGATAATCAGGAACCTTTCCTTCAAATCATCGTAACCGAGACGAACAGCTCCTGCGGTACCAAAATCAGCCTCTGCCTGAATATACTTTATATTTACTCCGAACTTTGACCCGTCCCCGAAATAACCGGTTATCACCTCAGGTTGGAAATAGAGCAGCACAATCAGGTCTGTAATATCATGCTTCTTCAATAACTCGATTATCCGTAACATCATCGGTTTATTTACCAATGGAGCCATCGGTTTCGGTAAATCAACTGTGAGCGGTCTAAGACGTGTGCCAAAGCCGCCTGCCATAATAACTGCTTTCATCGCACCACTTTATTTTTTCATTCAAAATAAATAAAATAACTGATTATTTCAAGTTTAAAATTAGAAAATAATTACAATAGGTTATTGATCTGATTTGAATGAATAGTCTGATTTGAATTACCGGTTTTATACTTTAATTGGAGAAATAAAATGAATCGTTAAACACATAAAGTCATTACTGCATTCCAGGCTAATTAAAAACAAATTCTCCTCCCAATTTTCTAACATACCCTTCAAATTGGGGAATCCCATCTCCGAAACGCTATTACTTAGCAGCAATGTAATCCTACAAATTATTTTGCAAAAACCATTTTCTTACATTCTGTAAAATTGTTTACATGTAGTTTGTAAAAATATACACCGCTGGTTAAAGTTTTGTCTGTAGAGTTTGCGTTGAAGGTTGCTTCATAACTTCCCGGTTTTTTGTTCTCACTCACTAGGGTTGCCATCTCACGTCCAAGAAGATCATAAATCTTTATTTTAACAAAGCCGGATTTATCAAGTGAATATTTGATTTTTGTAGAGGGATTGAATGGGTTAGGATAGTTTTGATAGAGTTTGATAGTTTCCGGAACGGATTTCCCTTGTTCTACTCCTACTTGCGGGTTGCAGGTCACACAAATATTATTTATTATTGCCCTTGATAATTTGTACCAATACTCATGACTTCCAAAACTGATTGGTCCTACTCCTCGATAAAAATCGGTTCCTACTTCGCCTCCTATAATAATCGAGGTACGCATACCATCCACATCCCCCCTATTTTGAACTTCTCCCCAACAAGACGAATAACGCCCCCATTCAGAAAATCTATATTGAAGGCATTCTCTGTTTTCCGAAATGATATAAGCAAAAATATCACCTTTTTCATCTTGTCTTAAGGGTGCAATCGTGGGCCATGGATAACTCTGTCCATAATTCCTTACACTATCTTCTTCTATAAAGAAATACTGTTTACCTAATATCATGGTATCACGTGTAACAGTATACTTAGGAGCATGGACAGTATGCGGATAATTTGGTTCAAACTGCCAGTAATTCCCTACCGCAAGGGGCAGGTAACTGCTATCCTGCTGCGCCATTACTATTTGCATGCAACCAAATAGTGCAAACAGATAAATAATTTTTTTCATATTATTTTTTTCTTTATTTATTTTTTTGTTTTTGAGAGCCTACAATCTCCGACTATCGGGTAAAACATTTTTTATGAGTTTGACATCACCTCCTCTAAAAGTCAAAAGTAAAAAATATATTACTTTCCAACCCTGCAACTTTGCCACCTTGAAACCTGAAACTCTGATACTCTGTCATCCCGAGTGCCCCTTGGGCGTATCGAGGGATGGTACCTAGAACAACAAAATAGTTGTTAATAAAAAAAAATTGTGGATATTTTTTAGAATGTGTCTTTTAAAAATGCTAAGCGGCGCAGTCTAAAAAAGATCGAATTATGCTCTACGATTTTAAATTTAGTTTTATAATCTATTTTTCTAACCCGAATTATCGGGAATTTTATTATCGCTTTGTAGTTATTATAAATATAATACTTTAATATTAAATGTCAATGATAATGGAGAAAAAAGTTTTAATTTCATCCCGAATTATTAACAGTGAGCTTTTCTGATAGCTAAAAAATTTCTCGATGAAGAGAATATATCAAAGAACCGAAGGAGGCTGCTCCAGAATATTAGTCCTTCCTAATCTGGTGATGAGTAATTTTAAAAAACAGTTCAAAAAATGCCCTTGCAACTTAAATGAAAATCAGCTATATTAGTATGCTAAAATAAGATGAAAGAGATGATACCAAAAAAATTGATAAAAAAAATATTCGATTATAGATTAACGGTTTAATAAAATCAAAAGTGCACTTAATACAAAATAAGTGCACTTTTTTTTTCTACTTTATGATGCTAATAAGAGAAATAATAAAGAAATTTGAGGAAATTGTTCCGAAACAAATTGAATGGGAAAAAGATAATTCCGGTTTCCAATTGGGTGATGCCGGTAGGGAGGTTGAAAAAATCCTTATCTGCCTTGAACTAACCGAAGCGGTGGTTGAAGAGGCAAAGGAAATAAATGCCTCGCTTATTTTTACACACCATCCCTTCATATTCCATTCAATAAAAACAATCAACCTCAGGTCTGCCCTGGGAAGCATCATCGAGAAACTCATCAAATCAGACATCTCGGTTTACTCCGCTCATACAAACTTCGATCAATACAAAAACGGCATCAGCTATGCTTTAGGCAATAAGCTGAATCTGAAAGAAATGAGACCATTAGTTGTTGAGGGTGAGCATTATTATAAAATTACTGCTTTTGTTCCAGAGGAATCCGCCGATAAAGTTGCTCTGGCTCTATCTGAAGCCGGTGCAGGAAACATCGGCAATTACAGTGAATGTTCGTTTCAATCGCCTGGTGAAGGCTCTTTTAGAGGATCAACAGAGAGCAATCCCTATTTAGGAACCAAAGGAGAGAAAGAGAAAGTAAAAGAGATTAAACTGGAGATGATATTTCCAAAATGGAAAGAGAGCGGAATAGTAAAGGCATTGAGGCTATCCCATCCATATGAGGAACCGGCATTTGATATTATTCCGTTAAAAAATAAAATCCCGGAATTTGGTTACGGAGTAACCGGCGAACTGGAACATGAAACACCTGCAAAAGAATTTTTGACGTTATTAAAGAAAACTTTAAATATTCCTTTTATTAAATGCGCCGGTAACCTGAACAAAAATGTAAAACGTATTTCACTGCTTGGCGGCTCGGGAGGAAATTACATCAATACTGCAATCAAAGAAGGTTCCGATATTTTTATCACCGCTGATTTATCTTATCACATGTTTTTCAATGCCGATGAAAAGATAATAATTGCAGACGCAGGACACTATGAAACAGAGATTTTCGGATTGACTGAATTACAAAGATTACTTGAACAACTATTCAGTCCGGAAGTTATTATTATAAAGACAAAAAATATAACAAACCCTATAATTTATTTTTAAGGAGTTGAAGGTTGGAGACACGGTTGAAGATACTTTTCGAGCTTCAGAAGATTGATTCCCAGATGGATGAACTTGAGGAACTGCGCGGTAATTTACCGGAAACAATTGCGCTGCTCGAATCAAGAATGGCTGAGGCTGAAAATAAAGTAAATGAACTTGACGAAACGATTAAAGCTACGCTTGCAAAAAGAAACCAGATTGATGATGAGATAGCCTTGTTAAAAGTTAAAAATGAGAAATCAAAGACTCAGCTTTATTCGGTTAAAAACAACAAGGAATACGATGCGTTGATGACCGGCATAGATCACTCCGAGATGAAAATGCTGGAGCTTTCGGAAGAGATGGATAAACTGGCAGACCAGCAGAAAAAGAGACGCGAAGAATTTGAAGAGGCTGAAAAAATTTTTGTTGCTGTATCAAAAGATTACGAACAGAAGAGCAAGGAGTTGAACGAAATTCTAAAATCAACAGAAGCTGAAGAGCTCCAGTTAAATCACCAGCGTGAAAAAGCTCTTGTAAAAGTCAATAAAAAAGAATTGGCAATTTACAAAAAAATCAGAAGTGTTAAAAAAATCGCGGTCGCCCCTGTTAAAAGAAATGCATGCAGCGGCTGTCATAACATAGTACCTCCGCAAAAAATTGTTGAACTCAGAAAGTATGACAAAATTCATACTTGCGAATTTTGCGGAAGAATATTAATTTCCGATGAACTGATAATCGGTTCATAGAAATAATTTTGGAAATAACAATTTACGGATAGATTTCAAGCAGGTTGGGCAGTCGCTTCAAAAGAGGTTTCAGCGTGAAATTTTTTTTTTGGAGAGGAAAGTCCGAGCTTCACCGGAAAAGGCGCCTTATAACGTAAGGGCATTGAGAGATGCGGAAAGTGTCACAGAAAAAATACCGCCCCGGGAAAGAGAATTTCTTTTTTCGGGGTAAGGGTGAAATGGTGCGTCCCGCAATTAAGCGGGATTAAAGTAAGAGCGCACCGCTCTGGTGGCAACATCAGGGGTTCCATAATGGAATAAATCTGTTTCGGCAGATTTACTTGACAAACCCCGCCTGAAGAAAGACCATGTAAGGAGATATCCTTATGGAGCAGATACCGGCTGCTAATGACAGAAAATCATTATATCTCCGGGTAGGTCGATTGAGGTTGGCGGCAACGCCAATCCCAGATAAATGATTGCCTCCCCCCTTAAAGGGAAGACAGAACTCGGCTTATAAACTTGCTTATATCTATCTTAAACTTTCGTCTTGGAGGATAATTTTGGAATATTTGTGGATTTTACCGAAATCCCCGGAAAGAGAAAAAATAGACAATCTCGTTAAAACATTAGCTATACCGGAATCGATAGCCCGTATACTGATAAATCGAAATATTGATGATACTCTTAAAGCAAAAGCTTTTTTTAGGCCTGCGATAAGCCAGCTTCATGATCCGTTTTTAATGGATGGAATGGATCAGGCGGTTGATAGAATTTTACAGGCAATTGAAAAGAAGGAAAAGATTCTTATATTCGGCGATTGCGATGTTGACGGAACATGCAGTATTGCAATCCTCTATCTATTTTTAAAAGAGATGGGAATAACACCTCTTTTCTACGTACCTAACCGTTTTAGATATGATTCCGGAATAACCGTAAAAGCTATTGAAGGCTTTAAGGATGAAGACATAAAATTAATGGTTACTGTTGATTGCGGAATAAGCGCTGTCGAACCGATAAAATATGCTAATTCTATCAATATTGATACCATAATTTGCGATCATCACATACCAAGTGAAATTTTACCGGATGCTCATGCTATCCTGAATCCGCTGAAACCCGGCTGTTCATATCCATTTAAACATCTTTGCGGCTGCGGAGTGGTATTCAAGCTGATTGAGGCAATTACAAAAAGAATCAATAAGCCGACAATATCATACCCATATCTTCAGTTTGTCGCCATAGCTACTATGGCCGATATTGTTCCTCTGAACGGTGAAAACCGCGTAATGGTTTATTACGGATTGGAACTAATTAATCAGGCGCCGCGGGCAGGTTTAAAAGCCCTCCTGGCTGTTACCGGTCTCGGCTCAAAAAAAATCACGAGCAGCCAGATAGTATTTATTCTGGCTCCGCGTATAAATGCGGTGGGTAGATTGGGAGATGCAGGAAGAGCCGTAAACCTTCTAATCTGCGATGATTATAAAAAAGCCTACAAGCTTGCCGAAGTATTGGAGCAGGAGAACGCAACCCGGAGTAAAATAGATCACGATACTTTCCGCGAAGCAGAAGATTTGATAGATAAAATTTTGGATCTTGAGCAGGATATCCCCATTATACTTCATGAAGCGGAATGGCATCCCGGTGTAATAGATATCGTTGCATCCAGGTTGGCAGAAAAGTACTGCAGACCAACCATAATGATGACTACAATCAATGGCGTGGCAAAAGGATCTGCCAGAAGCGTTGATGGATTTAATATTTATGAAGCGTTAAAAAAATGCGAAGATAAGATGCTCCAATTCGGAGGGCATAAATATGCGGCAGGTTTATCGGTCGAGATTGAAAAGATAGATGAATTCCGTGAAGCATTCAACGAAATTGCAACTCAAATTTTGGAAAAAAAGGAGTTGAAACCCCAGCTGCTTATAGACGCCGAAATAACTTTTTCAGATATTTCAAATTATTTCCGCGAGACGCTCCAAAAATTTATTCCATACGGACCATCCAATATGCGCCCGGTTTTTATAGTAAAGAATGTGGAAGTTACAAGTATTTTCAAGATGAGCGGCGGTGATAGAATAAGGATGCGGCTAAAACAGGGAAATACATTTATAGAAGCTATCGGTTTTAATTTATCAGGCAAACAGTCTGAAATAGAGAAAGCAGGAAAACGCATAGACATAATTTTTTCTGTCGAAGAGTTGGATAAGAATTATTACAGACAACCGGTTCAACTCAAGCTGCGTGATTTTAAAGCATGTATAGATTAAGTAATTAAAAATACAATTAAATAACGGAGGATAGATGTCAGGTCATTCGAAATGGGCGACCATTAAGAGGAAAAAATCGGCTAATGATGCCGCCAGAGGAAAAATTTTTACTAAATTAATTAAAGAAATTTCTATTGCTGCCCGTGATGGCGGCGGCGATCCTGATGGAAATCCTCGATTGCGCTTAGCAATACAGAGCGCAAAGGGCAGCAATATGCCCGCAGATAACATCAAGAGAGCTATTCAGAAAGGTACTGGCGAATTGCCGGGCGTAAGCTACGAAGAGATAACCTACGAAGGTTACGGACCGGGCGGTATAGCTATACTGATCAATGTTGTTACCGATAACAAGAACAGAACAGTATCCGAAATGCGCCATCTTCTTTCCAGAAACAACGGTAAATTTGCCGAAGTGGGCAGCGTATCATGGATGTTTGAAAAGAAGGGTGTAATAAACATCGCCAAGGAAAGCCTGAATGAAGACGAGATTATGGATATCGTTCTGGAGGCAGGAGCTGAGGACTTAAAAACAGAGGACACTTATTTTGAGGTTACCACAGCCCCGGATACTTTTTATGCCGTAAAGAAAGCTATCGAAGAGAAAAATTTCAAAATTGAATCAGCTGAACTCCAGATGGTTCCAAAGGATACCATCAAACTTGAAGGTAAAGATGCTGAACAGTGTCTGAAACTAATGGAAGCCCTTGAAGAGCATGACGATACTCAGGATGTTTATTCAAATTTTGATATCGATGAAAAAGTAATCGCTTCGTTATCTTAATAGATTGCTTATTTAATGATAATAATTGGAATAGACCCAGGTACAGTTATCACAGGTATTGGCATCATAGAAACCGGTAAGAATTTATTAAGACCGGTTTTCTATGATGCCATTAAGCTGGATAAATACGCTTACTTTCCGGTGAGATTAAAAGTTATTTACGATAAGATATTAGAGAAAATCGACGAATATAAACCTGACGAATTTGCTATTGAGACGGTTTTCTACGGAAAAAATATTCAGTCGGCTCTAAAAACCGGACAAGCGCGCGGCGTATCATTTTTAGCTGCTATGCAGAGAGAGATACCCGCAAGCGAATACTCACCACGGGAAATAAAAAAGGCTGTTACCGGTAACGGAGCGGCATCTAAAGAACAGGTATCCTATATGGTACAGAATATACTCAAAATAAATAAAGCTCCCAAACTATTTGACGTTACTGATGCTCTGGCTGTGGCTATTTGTCATTATAACCGAATGTCCTCACCGAGAGCAAAATTTACAAACTGGAAATCTTTTATTGAAGCGCATCCTGAAAAAATTATCGGAGTGAAAAAATGATATCTTTTTTGCGGGGAGTTCTGACAGATAAAACACCTACACATGTTACGATTGATATTCATGGGGTAGGGTTTGGCGTTTTTATACCGCTATCAAGTTATGACAAAATCGGCGAAACCGGATCAGAGATTACTCTTTTGACTTATTTAAATGTTAAGGAAGATTCTCTTACACTTTATGGGTTTTTAACCAGTGAGGAGCGTTCACTTTTTGAGATGCTGATAGACGTATCGGGTATAGGTCCTAGAACCGCAATAGGAATTATATCGGGAACAACAGCTAATGATTTTAAAAATCTGATTATCAATAAAAACTATACAAGATTAACCGCCATTCCCGGTATTGGTAAAAAAACAGCCGAAAGGCTGGTGCTTGAACTTTTCGATAAAATATCCAAAAGTAATTTCAAAAGCAGCCATAGTGAAAAAGCATCGGATAATTACGAACTTCGCGCTCAAGCTATTCAGGCGCTCTGCTCACTCGGTTTCTCAAAACCGGTGGCAGAAAAAAGTATTAACGGAATTTTGATGTCAACACATCTGCCTTCAATATCACTCGAAGAACTAATAAAGCGCGCCCTCAAATCGGCAGCCGGTAATTAGTTAGCCCGAAACTCTTTATCTATTATTGCTATCTCTCCCGGATAAACCATCGGACCAAACGGGGTTGAGATTGTCGGTTTGGCATTAAGCGTTAGTTTACTTGCCGAACCATTTACTCCGCCTATAGCGAGGGCAGTATTGATAATACTCTCATAACCCTTATTTCCAAAAAACTGATATAAATCCAATCCCATTTCTATTGGGATAATTGTCTTTTGATTTGCTCCGGGCAATTCAATAGTTTTATTTACTGCTCCGGCTATTGTCTGAACGCCGTCAATCAATAATGTCCAATCCAGCCGTTGGAGCGTAACCGCGGATTTAGATGTTCCGCTTGTTCCGTCATTTGGATTCATCGCGGCCACATTTAAGTTAAAAGAAACGGGTACCTGCTTCTTGTTGAATGTTTGCAGCAATCTTGCACCATCCAGCATATTGAAATCTTTCAGACTTTTGATTTTTGCTATATCAATTCCTGCAAGCTTGAACCCGCTGACGTCTTCAAGTTTGAATTGACACTTCTGAAGGTTCGTGATCATCTTCGACATGTCTTTCAGCGCGTTACATGAAATCAATACCGAAATCATGAAAATAACCGTGAAACCGAATACAATTTTTCTGCTCATTGTCAACTCCTAAAAATTATTATTGATATATTTTAACTAAATTAATATATTATTTCCATGAGAAAATTATTACATGATGAAATATCTAAAAACAGGCTTTCCCTTGAAAATGTAGATGCAGGAGAAAGAGCGCCGATCTATGTTCTCCTCGATAATATCCGCAGTTTATACAATGTGGGCAGTATTTTCCGGACCTCCGATGGAGCGTTTATCGAAAAAATATTTTTAACCGGATTTACCCCTTACCCGCCAAGACCTGAAATCGAGAAAACAGCATTAGGCGCCACTAAAACTATTCCATGGGAATATTACCGCGATCCGCTCGAAATTATTTATAAACTGAAAGAACAAAAAATAAAGATTGTTTCTCTTGAACATACCGATAGCAGTATTCCCCATTATAATTACAACCCTGCAGATTATCCGCTTTGTCTGGTAATAGGAAACGAAATAAAAGGTATACGGGATGAGATTTTGGCTCTAAGCGATATTGCAGTTGAAATTCCTATGTATGGGGTTAAGCAGTCATTAAATGTATCAGTCGCTTTTGGCATTGCTCTCTTTGATCTTTTACGTATTAGAAAGACAATGCAGGTTTAAATTAAATCTCCCGATAAGGTAAAAAAATCATTTTTTTCCAGGGTGTGAATCCTGATAATTCCGAGTTTTACCAATTTAACCAAAATTCTGGAAGCCCTTCTTTGAGAAATATTCACAAGTTCTGAAAATTCTTTAACGGTTATACGTTCCTGATTCTCAAAATATTCGAGTAGTTTTTTTTCGTTGGGTCCAATAGATATTTTTACCGCTTTGGCGTCATGCCTCTCATTACGAAGTACCTGAATCACTTCTTTACTGGCAAGCATACTTTTGTCATTTACCCGGATATAGACTTTGGAATCCTTTGAAAATTTTAGGTTACCTTCGAACAGGAAATGAGGCTTTTCATTGCTCTCCGGAATAGAGGCAATTATAATATCCTTATTCTTATAATGAAATATTTCAATCTCCGGAATAATAGGGGGATTGCAATAAATCCGGCATGAGTCTTCGATAAGGCTGATTTCTTCTTTTTCGCTTGCGATACCGTAAATTTTACCGTCATCATCAATCCCGAAAAGAATTTTTCCGCCTTTTGTATTCGCAAAGGCAATCACCTCTTTAGCGATTTTTTCAAAAGATGAAACCTTCCGTTTGAATTCGATATAAGCGTTTTCACCTTTCTCAAGAATTTCATTGAAATCAATCAGATTCATCTTCTACTCACGCTTTCCGAGGCTATTGAATCAAGATAATCCTGCAATAATATAGCCGCAGATATCCTATCGACATTTCCTTTTTTAGCTCTGTTCTTTTTCTTCGTGCCGGAAATAATCATAATTTCAACCGCCATCTTGGAGGTATATCTTTCATCCCAAAGGATAATAGGTAAATTGAACTTCTCTTTCAGGACATTAGAAAAGTCCATAACCTCCTTGGCTCTTTCGCCGATGTCTCCGCTGAGCATATAGGGCATTCCTAATATTATAGCCTGGGGGTCAAACTCTGCAATCAATGATGAAAATTTTTCAAAAAAACTTTGATCATTAAGCAATGTTCCAACCCCCCGGGCAATAATATTGAGTGGATCGCTAACAGCGATCCCAACCCGTTTTTGTCCGTAGTCAACGGATAGAAATCTTTTTTGAAGCACAAAAATTACAATAAAATAATAGAAATTTTAATAAGCGCTTCCACCCCTACCGTTTGGATTGATTTTTTTACCATCGATAGTAACACCAAGTTTTTCCAAAGGAATTTGTAAAAACTCTTTTAAGAATTTACTTGGTTTGAAGTGCGTTTTTCTTCTCGCCGGAACCACAACAATTTCACCGGTCTTCGGATTTCTTGCCTGCGGTTTCTCTTTTGTCAATTTCACTTCAAATACTCCAAAAGTTCTGATTTCGATACGAACTTCAGGATCTGCTGTTTTTAGCAGCTCTCTGCAAGCAGTAAATACTGCTTCAACCCATTCCAAAGCATCTTCTACTTTTTCATAACGAGAATCTGCGATTCTCTTTGCGATGTCAAGTCTTGTTAGAGTTCTAACTCTTTTTTTACCTGTTGCCATTAACCACCTCAAGTTTAGTTATTCAATTCGTTGAACTTTAGTTAATCCGTTAATCTTTCTCAAGCGCTCAATTAGCCGATTTAAATTCTCAAGATTTCTTACATAGAGAACTATTGTACCATTAAACAAGGCATCTTTAGTGTCAAAATTAACGCTTTTGATAATTGTGTTATTAAACGTAGTAATCGAATGAGCTATATCGTGCAAGATGTTATTCCGATCTTTTCCGATAATAGTAATTCCGGCCAGAAAATCCGATTGGCCGTTTCCGGGCCAGGTAATTTCAAGGATACGGTTTTTCAATTCCGTGTCAGTAATAGCCCGTTCAACAATGTTTAGAATATTTTTACAACTTTTTCTATGAATTTTTATTCCCTCCCCCAGAGTTACAAATCCGTAAACATCATCACCGGGAATCGGATTGCAGCATTTAGCATAATTATAAAGCAGATCATCAGCTCTGCCTTCAATTAAAATACCGGGGGAACTTTTTCTTGCCTCCTCAACATAGTTTAAAAATTTTTGTTCATCCATTTTTGCCGGATCAAGCTTGCCGTCAACTAATTTTTGAGTGGCAATCTTCTCTTTTATATCAAGTAACTCTAAATCAACTTCTCCGGTTCCAATAGTATAGAAAAATTTCGAAGAGTTTTCCATCTTCAAATTATGGAGAAGTTTAGCATATTCATCATCGCTAAGTTTTATTTTCGACTTCTTAAGTTTTTTCTCCCACAGCTCGCGTCCGAGAACAACCAACAGCCTTTTTTCTTCATTAAGCCATCTTCTTATATGCGATTTTGCTTTGGAAGTAACTACAAATAATTCCCAGTCCTTATTTGGTTTTTGGTTCTTGGAGGTAATTATTTCCACCTGATCTCCACTGCTTAGAGGAGTATCAAGAGTAACAATTTTTCCATTCACTTTTGCGCCTATACACTTATAACCAACCTCCGAATGTACCTCAAACGCAAAATCGACAGGCGTAGCTCCTTTGGGTAAAACCTTAAGATCCCCCTTAGGGGTAAACACATATATTTCATCCTGAAATAAATTCAGTTTAAAACTTTCTAAAAATTGCGATGATTCGTCGTCGCCAATTTGGTCAATGAACTCGCGGACCCACTTAACCCACTCTTCCATCTCTTTTGCGAATTCCTGGATATTCTCTTTGTATTTCCAGTGGGCTGCCACACCTTTCTCCGCTATGTCGTGCATCTCGCGTGTTCTTATTTGAACCTCAACCATTTTACCGCCGATTCCAATCACAACGGTGTGCAATGATTGATAACCGTTCTTCTTAGGACGTACAATATAATCCTTAAAACGCTCCGGTATAGGATTGTATATTTCGCTGACAATACTATAGACAGTATAACAAGCGGAGCTTGAAGAGGGCTCATCAATTATTATTCTGATAGCGAATAGGTCAAACATTTCATCAAATGGAACATTGCGTTTAACCATTTTATTATATATGCTGTATATGTGTTTCGCCCTTCCATATACTTCAACCTTAAAATTCTCCTCGTTCAAACGCTCCATTACCGGCTTGATAAATTCTCCGATATATTTTTCTCTTAAACCGCGTTTAAAGTTGAGATTTCTGGCTATCTCTTCGTAAATCTTTCGGTTCGTATACTTAAACGCAAGATCCTCAAGTTCCCACCTTATATTCGCCAATCCAAAGCGATGAGCTAACGGTGTGTATATATCAAGCGTCTCCTTTGCCATCCTTATCTGTTTTTCAGGCGATAGATATTCCAGTGTACGCATATTGTGAAGTCTATCGGCAAACTTAATTAATATCACCCTTATATCGTCAACCATAGATAACAATAGTTTCCGGTAACCATCAACCGTCGACTTTTCGATATTGTGGGGAATATCTTTAATCTTTGTAACTCCGTCAACAATCTCCGCCACCTTATCGCCGAACTCTGCTTTTATGTCTTTAATTTCGTATTCAGTATCTTCAACAACATCATGCAGAAGAGCAGCCGCGATTGAAATATCATCCAGAGAAATTTCACTCGCCAATATCATCGCCACAGAATACGGATGATCAAAATATGGTTCACCCGAGGCGCGAATATTGGTTTTATGAGCCTCCCAAGAAAATTCATAAGCGCGGTATATTAAATTTTCATTTAACTGCTTGATGTTCTTCCTGCAAACCGCTATTAAATCTTCGTATTTCTTTTTATATTTAGCGTTAATCATCTAACAATACCCGTGCACAGTAAAACAAATAAACCTATAAACACAGAAAAATTATACATAAGTTATAAATATTGATTTTAATCAGATCTCTACTGAAATATACTTATTTCTAATTAAATGTCAAGAAAAAAAAACAAATAAATCTATTTAAATAAATTTTAGTAATAAACAAGTTTAATTGCGTCAACCTCTCAAATACTATATTATTTTGCTTTAATATACTATTTATTTTTGAAATATAAAACACTAAATAAATGATTGACGCCCAGTTGAATAATAATTTAAACTTACCGCTTTTTTTAGGAAAATGCTTTTAAATTATTATAATTATAATCTGGTAACGAACAGGGGTGAATCCGGCGATCAGGAATGCCATTTACAAAACAATCGGTTTAAAATTCAATTGAGAATAAATTATTTTTTTACACTTCTCTCGGCATTTATTAATTGAGACAATAAGATTACTATCTAATAAATATTATAGTGCAAAAGTTAAAATTACAAATGTACTCTTTGATGCCATTAGGGATTTATTCAATCCGGACTTCAAAAACACTATAGTAAAATTTTATAACTTAGCGTAAAATTATTAATTATTGCAGAGGGTACTCGGTAATTGAACTAAATTATTTTAAACCTTTAGCGGCGCAGAAATAGATAGGATCGCGCTGCGGAGTAACTAAAGGATGATAAACCTGATCCAAATCAAGTAAATCACTGAGGGTCATTTTATTAAAGATAGCTGATGATAAAATATTGGCTCTTAAGGCACAGCCCTCCTGTCCGTAAAGATCAGCGCCAATAATTACATTCGTATCACTATTAAACAACAAGGCGATATTAATAACCGAAGTTCCCGGTATTATGGAAGGTTTATTCAAGCCGCGTGTAACTGCTTTACCGGATTTTATTCCCAAAGATTCGGTTTGGCTTTGGGTAAGCCCTACATGAGCAAATTCGGTATTAAAGACCTTAAGAGCATAAGCAGGTATTACTCCTTTAAATCTGGCCTGTCCTCCAGCAGCATTTTCACCGGCAACCCAGCCTGTTTTCTGCGCTAAATTGGCAAACGGAAAAAGTCCTTTCTTCAAAGTAATTTTGTTGGTTAGCTCACAGCAATCACCACAGGCATAGATATTATTGAGATTTGTATTCATTTTTTGATCAACCTCTACTCCCTTTTTGCTTCCGAGGCTGATACCGCTCCCTTTAAATAAATCGGTATTTGGTTCGATGCCGATAGCCGAAATAATAATATCAGAGTTGTAAACCCGGCTGTCAATCTCCAATGAACCTATTCTGTTCTCATCAATAGAAAAAGAATCTATTTGTTTATACTTTATAAATTCTATTCCATGAGAATCAAGGAGAGAAAGGGCATGGATTCCTGATTGAGGTTCAAAATTTTCCAGCGGCAAATCTCCCAATGTGAAGATCTTAACATTCATTCCTATTTTAAATAAAGCTTCAGCCAGTTCCAAACCAATAAATCCGGCGCCAAAAATCAGCGCATTTTTGGGCTGATGTGCTCTAATAAATGATTTAATTCTTAAGCCGTCTTCTAAAAATTTAGCGGTAAAAACATTTTTTGCCTGCGGGAACCCTTCCAAGAGAAGCGGTTTGGTGCCTGTAGCAAGTATCAGTTTGTCATACTGCATTCTGTTTATTTTATTTTCACTGGAATCAAATACTAATATTTCTCTATTAGGATGGTCAATTTCTTTTAGTTCGTGTGAAGTTTTAACATCTACACCTTTTTCGGATGAAAATTTTTCGGGAGTAAAAGCAATAAGGTCCCGGTAGTCATCTATTGAACCATCGATAAAAAAGGGTAACTCGCAAATACCATAGGAAACATACGGGCTTTTTTCCAAAAGAGTAACATCACAAGAAGGATTTTCTCTTTTAGCTTTACTTGCAGCAGCCGGTCCGGCAGCAAGTCCGCCGACAACAATTATTTTATTTGACATCTAAGCGCGAATCAATTTTTAGTCATTTTAAAGTAGAGATAAAAGAGCCGCTAACTTTTAGCAAGCGGAAGCGTTATTTTAAACAATGAATATTCGTTCACAGAACTTTCACATTCAACAACACACTTGTTTATCAGCGCTAATTTATTAGCAATAAATAAACCGAGACCGGAACCCTGTTGTTCGTATTTCTCCCTCTTAACCTGATAGAATTTATCATAAATTTTTGGTAGTTCTTCGGGCGGTATACCAATTCCGTAATCTTTAACGGAAAGTTCCATTGTATCGGGATTTATCTTTACAACAACCTCGATTTTTCCATTATCATTGCTGAATTTTACGGCATTGCTTATGATACGCTTGAATACATCCATAATCTGCGATGACGAGCCAAAAACCATCGGCAGCTCTTCTGGAATCTCTGAGGCAACCTGTAGATTTTTTTGTGTTATTTCAACATTGAAAAATTTTATCGAATCACGTATAGGATATTTTATTTCAAAATTCTGTTTTGTGGAATCGTACAGTTTCTGCATTTCTCCAACTTCAATGCTGGAACTTTCGAGAAAATCTTCCACTAAATTATTAAGCCTGTCTCCTCCCCTTTTAATCAACTCCATAAATTTTTTCAATTCTTCTTCCGAAAGATGAGTACTCTCATCAGATAGAACCGAAGCGAAACCAATAATTGTGGTCAAAGGGGTACGGAACTCATGGGAAAGCATTTGGAGAATTTTACCCTTCATAGAAGAAACCTGTTCATCATATGAAGCGCTTATCTTTTCGGCACGTTTAAGTTTTCCCTTAATTGTAGCCAATAATTCTTCACGGGTAAAGGGTTTCATCAAATAATCATCCACACCCAGCTCTTTACCGTGAGAAACAATAGGCTGATCATATAAGGCGCTTAGAAAAATGAACGGTAAGACGTTTAATGATGGTCTTCTCTGAACCTCTTCGTAAAAATCAAACCCATTCATACCGGGCATATTAATGTCCGAAACGATCAAACTGGGTTTTGTACCACCGTCAAGAAGATCCAAAGCTTCTTCGGCAGAATTAGCAAGAATAGTATTGTAGCCTTCAATAGACAACATTTCCTGAACCATATCCAGAATCAAAGGTTCATCATCAACAATAAGTATAGACGGGCGATTGTCATTTGACATAATATTTTCCCATATTTATTTTTTTCTAAATTGTAATGATATCGGAACTCCCGTAAAACCAAAAACGTTTCGTATTCTTCTTTCTAAGAACCTTTTATATGATTCCTGAATCAATTTTGGATTATTAGTAAAAAACACGATAACCGGCGGACGGGTTTTAACCTGTGTGATATAATTAATTTTTATTTCTGAACCGGAAGATGAAGATGGCGGATTATTCTGGATCTCCGGCAATATAGCATCGTTGAGTTCGCTTGTCTTGATAGTTTTATTTCTTTCTTCATGAACAAGCTTAGCGGTATCTATCACCTTAAATATCCTCTGCTTTGTGAGAGCCGATGTAAAAATCACCGGCACATAGTCTAATGTTTTAATCTCTTCTTTTATCTTATCTTCAACTTTTTTGGCAGTATTAGAATCTTTTTCAACAAGGTCCCACTTGTTTACAACTAAAACAATTCCCTTATTGAATGTAATAGCCTCATGAATAATTTTTTTATCCTGATTCTCTATACCGGTTTGACCATCAAGAAGCACGACGGCAACATCACACTCCCTGATACTTTTGAGAGTCCTGATTGTGCTGAAAAATTCTATATTCTCGCTAACTTTACTTTTTCTTCTCAAACCGGCAGTATCGATTAGCACATATTCTTCATCTTGATATTTTAAAATCGAATCCACAGAATCGCGGGTTGTACCGGCTATCGGGGTTACAATTGTCCTATCAAAACCTAAAAGCGCATTCGAGAGCGAAGACTTACCAACGTTAGGTTTTCCGATTATGGCAATTTTTATTCTCTGATCTTCAGACTCATCTTCCGTTATTTCAGGCATTCCAGCAATCACAACATCGAGCATGTCGCCGCAGGTTCTACCGGAAATTGCAGATATCGCATGTGGTTCGCCGACGCCTAGAGAATAAAATGGATACACAAGATTTTCCCGGTTTGCGCCGTCAACTTTATTAACGACAAGAAAAACTTTTTTATTTGATTTTCTGATTATATTCGCAATTTCGGAATCTACCGGAGTAACGCCATCAAGGGCATCAACTAAAAACAGAACAGAATCGGCTTCCTCAAGAGCAACTTTGACCTGTTCTCTGATAGCGGTTTCAAAAACATCCTGGGAATTAGGAACCAAACCTCCTGTATCAATAAGGGTAAATTTTGTTCCAGCCCACTCCACTTCACCGTAATTTCTATCACGCGTTACACCGGAGGTCGGATGTGTAATTGCCTCCCTCTTCTCTAAAAGTCTATTAAAGAGAGTTGATTTTCCTACATTCGGTCTGCCAACGATTGCTACAATGTTTGATTTCATTCTATATTATTACTCTTACCCTATATCTTCTGTGTTTTATAAATCTGTTCTTCCTTCTTTGATTATTTAAATCATCCGACACGAAAACCACAATGGGACGGATAGAATAATCATAATTTATTACCGGAACACCAGAAAAAAGAAATAACAGAAGAAAAATATAAAAAGCTTTTTTCATTGCGGTAACTTACAAAATTCCTATGTATTATACAAATTAATAATAAATTATGCAATACGAAAAGAGATATTAAGACTGCATTTTAAGTAAAAAGCAGAACTAAGGAGAATTATTATTAGTAGGGTTAGTTTTACCATGCTTAGCGGATAACCCAACGACCTTGGGGCTGTCTAAAAAGCAAAAAATTGTCATACCCGCGTAGGCGGGTATCTCATAAGTATCTATAAAACATAATGTGTGAGATTCCAGTCCCGATTCAAAATTATACGATAAAGAGTCGGGAGAAATGACACCAAAAACGACTTTTTGGACAATCCCCACTCTTTCCTCTATTCACGTATGTACATAAAAAAAGGAGACTCTCCTCTCCCTTTTGTCGGGGTGGGCAGACTACGCAACGACCTTCCCGATCGATCGGGACACTCTTTCCCCTATTCACGTAGGTACATAAAAAAAGGAGACTTTCTTCTCCCTTTTGTCGGGGTGGGCGGATTCGAACCGCCGACCTCTTGGTCCCGAACCAAGCACTCTAACCGGACTGAGCCACACCCCGAATTCCGATTTATTTCGAAATCGAAGATCGAAGTTACACATTTTGTATTAAAAAAGCAAACCAAAATATCCGCTCTTTCCCATTGTTTTTACAAAAAAAAACAATTACTTTTGAAAACTAAAACTTTTTTCTGGAATTTTCGTATTAATTATCATGAAACAAATATTTGAATGAAAGCGAAAAAAGTAATATTTATAATTCTTTCTATATTGGTCTTTGTTCAGGTTTTTCTGATTGATATTGTGCTTAAATCATTGGGACGGGATCGGTTAGGTTTGTTTTCCATCAAGCAGATTCTGCTTATAGCCGGAATTGTGCTCTTTTATATAATAATTAATAAAATAGAAGAGAACAAAGATAGAAACGCGGTATCCAAAATTGGCGCAATATTGCTTCTCATTGCAGGAATCATGGTACTTTTCGGCATTACCTCCTTTTTACCATATATTGAATTTACTTTCACAGATAGGGCTATCGAAGCGAAAAATTACTTTACTGTTATCGCCTCAAACGCATTTTCCGCTTTAATTCTCTTTTTTACCACATATATTCTTGTAATTATCAAGAATTTCATTTTTTCCAATAGAAAAAAAGAAACCGCCAGAAATTTTGTTTTTCTATTGATCGGGATAGCGGCAACATCCATTGTACAATTTAACAGGGATTTAAACAGTAATAACCTTTTCTCTATCCCTCTTTTTGTTTTCAGTATAGTACTAATGCTCATCCACTCTTTCCGGTTACCCTGGGTTGTTTATCTGACACGAAAAGAAAAATATTTTGTTATCGTTTATCTTCTTTTCCTCTGCCCGTTAACAATAGTCGCCTCGGTTTTGATAGGTTCTTCACCCCTGTATAGTACCCATGCGCGTATTCTATTTTATTCGGGACCAATTTTAAAAGAATTTATATTCTTAGCGCTTTTGTTCACGTCAATTTATTTCAGCATTGCATTTATCAGCACTATCTTTCATTTACCCACACAAGATATATTTGACCGGAAAATCGTCGAGATCAGTTCACTGCACAATCTGAGCAGACTGGTAACCCAGGTTTTCGATTTTAAAGATTTGGTGGAGGAGATAAACAATCTATCTCTTACGGTTTGCGATGCATCATGCACTTGGATTGAAATTGCCGATAAAAAACAGAACAGCGCCGGAGAAAATCAATTTTACCTTGCCGGTAAAAAAAATATTTCCGATGAGGAAATTAATATAGTCAATTCATTTGAAGGCTATGGTTTTGCTTCCCTAATCATGATAGAAAAGAAAAGGATTTACCGCGAATCGGTTGATATTAGAAATTCCGGAGGCGAAGCCCTTTCAAAAAAGGTGAAATCGTTAGTAGTAATTCCTCTCATCTCTCATGCTGAATTAATTGGTATTTTATACATCGCAAGCAACAGACAGTATGGATTCGACAAAGAATATCTCGGGATAATTTCCACATTCGCCGACCAGGTTACTATTTCTATTGAGAACGCCAGATTAATAGAAAAATCCCTGGAAAAGGAAAGAATGGAGCGGGAACTTCTTCTTGCCCAGAAGATGCAAAAGAAGCTACTTCCCCAAACATTTCCCTCGCATCCAAATCTTGATCTATACGCAAGTACCATACCTGCTTATGAAGTAGGCGGAGATTTCTATGATTTCTCTCCAATATCTGAAAATAAGATAGGGATAATAGTCGGAGACGTTTCCGGAAAGGGTATATCCGCGGCTTTTTATATGGCTCTTATCAAGGGAATGTTTCAATCTCTGAGTAACATCTACGAATCTCCAAAAGAGCTGTTGGTAAACATGAATAAATCTATTTACGGACATATTGAAAAAAATTCATTTGTAAGTTTAATTTACGGAGTACTTGATTTAATCACCGGTAAGTTGTATCTTTCAAGAGCAGGACATTGTCCAATGGTACTTATTTCCGAGTCAGAATCGACATTTGTTAAACCGGCCGGAATGGGAGTTGGTCTCGACAGAGGAGATATTTTCAGTAAATCTTTGGAGGAGATGGAAATTTCTCTCAGCAAGGATTCTACGTGTGTTTTTTATACTGACGGGATAACGGAAGCCAGAGATAAGACCGGAGAGGAGTATGGAGTTCAAAGATTTTTTGAGTCAATTGTAATAAATAATAATTGCATAGCAGAAAATATTTGCCTCAATATTATTAAAGATGTTAAATTATTCACCGAAGCTGAATCAGAATTTGATGATATTACACTTGTAATCTTTAAATGGAAAATAAATTAATAGAATACTAAAACTTTTTTGCCATTTTTTCGTAATAATTAGTAGGAGGTTTATTTAATGACAGATTTCAAAATAGCGCAGTGTGAGAAAAACGGGGTCAACATTATAGAGCTTAAAGGTTTTCTTGATGCCCATACCGCACCTGAGCTTGAAGACGTTTTTCAGAAACTCCTAAAAAACAAGAAGTATAAAATCATTGTTAATTTTAGAGAGCTTTCGTACATCAGTAGCGCAGGACTTGGAGTTTTCATGGCTTTCATTGAGGATGTCAGAAAAAATGAAGGCGACATAAAATTGTCAAATATGACTCCAAAAGTTTTCAATGTTTTTGATCTCCTGGGATTTCCAATTCTTTATGAAATTTACGGAGACGAATCGGATGCAATTTCTAAATTTGCCTCAGTTGAGAACAATGAAACACTTTGATTTAGGAGAAGTTCGAATTGCAAAATCCAAATAAAAATAAATTGAAGTTGCAGATAACAAGCCATACAAGCAATCTAATGCTTGTAAGGGATTTTATCGCAGATGCCGCTAAGAACTTCGGATTTGATGATGAAAACATCAACAAGATAATTATGGCTGTTGATGAAGCTTGTACAAATATTATTAAACACGCCTATGGGTGCAGACCAGGGCAGCCGATAGATATCGCAGTCATGACAGATAGTAAGAAGTTCAGCGTTGTTATAAAAGATAAAGGGAAACACTTTGAACCCGGAGAAATCAATCCACCAAATATGAAGGAATATTTGAAACAGTTCAAAGTCGGAGGTCTTGGCATACATCTGATGAAAACCCTTATGGATGAGATAAAATATAAGATCCAACCCGGCGTGCAGAATGAAGTCAAATTAATTAAATACCTCCCGGGAAACCTATTTAGAAATTGACCGGTTCAAATGGCAAAAAATACACTTCTATCAAAAAAAAATAATTTTAACCGAATCGAAGAAAATTCTGCTGAATTTAATGCTCTCTTTGAATTCAGCAACCTCCTGAACTCATCACTGGATATTCAGTTCATCCTTGATCATATTCTTTTATCCTCTATGGGTAAGATGATGCTTACGAAAGGCTGTATTATATTATTCAGACCGGACAAGGTTTACACGATCAGATCTCTAAAAGGAATCAGCTTGGATAATTATGGTACTGAAATAAAAATTCCATTACCGCCAAACGAGATTAAATTTATAGATAAAGACGAGATAAAAAAATTAAAATGGCTCAAGTTCTTTTATGATCTTGACCTCAAAATAATGATTCCTGTGGTTTCTAAACAGCGGACATTGGGAATTATATTTTTCGGCGATAAATTGCTTGGCAAGGATTTTAATGAAAAAGACATGTTTTTTCTTAAGGCAATATCAAACATTGCCTCTACTTCGATAGAAAACAGTCTTATCGTTCAGGATCTTCAAAAGGTAAACCGCGATCTTGATAAAAAAATTCAACAGCTCAATACTCTATTTGATATCGGAAAGGAATTCGGAATTTTATTCGACGACGAAAAGATTGTTAGGCTTCTTTCGTTTTCCTTGATGGGACAGATGGGAATAAAAAACTATGCCGTCCTCATCAAGCAGGGTCCGGAGCTAATATTGAGTCTGTCTCAAATACCTTATTTGGAACAGAACGCGGAAATTTTTCAATCACTTTTATCTGTTAATCATCCCGGTTATCTTAGTAGTTTCAGGCAGAAACAACATAGACAGTGCATTAAAATGCTCAAGAGCCTAAATGTCGAAATAATCGTTCCTATGCTCTTCAACGGTGAGACAAAGGGTATTCTTCTCCTTTCACAACGGATTAACAATGAAAAATATTCGATAACCGATATTGAATTCGTATCATCGCTTGCGAATATCGCAATACTTTCGATGGAGAACGCAAGACTTTTCAAGGAGACACTTGAAAAACACAGACTGGAAGAGGAAATTCAGATTGCGAGGGAAATTCAGCAGGGTCTACTTCCTAAAACTCTGCCCGTTATTGCAAGTTATGATGTTTCAGCAATAAATATATCATCAAAGCAGGTTGGCGGCGATTATTACGAGGTGATGTCATTAAATGAAAATGAATTTGTTCTCGCAATCGCTGATGTTTCCGGAAAAGGTGTTCCGGCTTCACTGCTAATGGCTAATCTGCAGGCAACAATTCGCGCTCTATCTCCTATAAATGAATCCTTAACCGAGAAAACCGGTAAAATCAATAATATTATTTTTGAAAATACGAGCACAAGCAAATTTATAACTTTTTTCTGGGGTGTGCTGGATAAAAATGAAAATACATTTACTTATGTCAACGCAGGACACAATCCTCCGATTTTGCTCCATAAAGATGGTTCAAATGAGATACTGGATGAGGGCGGCGTTATCCTTGGGGTTACACCTTCGATAATTCCATATCAACAGGGAAAAGTGACAATTAATGATGATGACTTGTTATTTCTCTATACAGACGGCGTTACCGAATCAATGGATGTTGATCAAACTGAGTTTGGAGAGACAAAACTGCTCGAAATACTTAAAGATAAATTTAACTCGCCATCCCAGGAACTGATAGAAACTATTATAGAAGCAATAGAAAAACATTCCGAAGGCTGCGGCCAGTACGACGACATAACCATGATTGCAGTAAAAAAATCTGCGTCTTTTTAAAAACCCTAAAACATCACTTCAAAATATATTTTCTTATATTCTTGAACAATAGCAAATCAAGTTTATTTATCCTAGGCTCCGGTAAATATGCTGGTTACACGCAACCTTTTATTGTAATTAAAAAAACGAAACAACTTCACCTGTTTTGTTTTAGCAATTTCAGGAAATATTATTATATGTTATTTTAAAAACTACCACATCTTATCATGATGCTTCCGGAGCAGTTGGAAGATGGTTTGAAGATTTTTTTAGAGAATAGAGAACAACAACAACCAATCCTATACATGCGCAAACCGACATTCCTATCACCATTGGTAATACTGACCCATTAGAGGTCGAACTAACCAGGGCAGAAACCAATGCGCTGATAGCCATTTGAATACTGCCCATTAAGGCAGATGCGCTGCCTGCATTTTTCGAAAAAGGCGACATTGCCAAAGCAACAGTATTTGGATTTAGTATCCCCAGAAAAAAAACAAAACAGAAAATCCAAAACATTGACGCAAAGGGAGAAAAATAATCAAAGCCCGTACCAAGAAGGAGCACAACAGAAATTGTTGTAAGCGCAATAAAGGAATAAACGGTAATCTTACTATTATTTGTTTTCTTCAGCCAGTAACGGTTTGTCTGACTTCCAATTATTAATCCCATTGCATTTATTCCAAATGCCCAGCTGTAGTGCAGTTCCGATAGACCAAAAACCTTCATATAAACAAAGGGTGATCCGGAGATGTAAGCAAATAATGATGCATAGGTAACACTGCCGGCTAATCCGTAAGCAAGAAAGACCGGATTAGCGAGTATCGATTTATAGTTTCTAAATATTACCCCAAATTTTAACGAAACGGTTTTGTCGCCTCCCTTAACCGGGGGTAAATAAAACATGGTAGCCGCTAAGAGCAAAAGTGTAAAAATAGTAAGAATATAAAAAATAAATCTCCAACCCAGATAAACCGTAATAAGACTTCCTAGAACCGGCGCAATAATGGGCGCAAGCCCCATAACCAGCATTAAGGCGGAGAAAAATTTTGCCGATTCAGTAATATCAAAATAATCTCTTACTATAGCCCGTGATGCTACAACACCCGCGCAGCCTCCAATAGAAAGAAAAAATCTAGAGGCTATCAACCACGATATATGAGGTGATATGGCGCACATTAGTGTTGATATCCCGTATAATACTAATCCAAATACTAACGGTTTTCTTCTCCCGAATCTATCCAGCAAGGGACCGTAAATCAGCTGCCCGAAAGCATATCCAAAAAAATATGATGTCAAAGATAATCCAACAGAGGACATACTGGTCTGTAAATCGCTGGCTATAGCTTTAAATCCAGGCAGGTACATATCAATCGATAGAGGGCCGATAGCTGTGAGGGCTCCCAATATTACTATAAGTTTAAATCTATCTTTACCTAACAATTTCATAAAATTCCTGATTCATCAAAAATAATTTAACAAAGTAATAAAATTGTATCGCATAATCAAGATAAAGCCGTGGCGAAAATATGTCTTTATTATATTGAGCTTACAATCGATTTATTATCAATACCATTGAGCCGCGATTCAATAGAATCAAATGTAATGCTTATCCATTTAAATATTTATTTAAAAAGAATTCAATTATCCTAATTTTCTTTCAATTTTACAGATTTTTTTTTATATTCACATGTATGAAAAAGCAGTTCGGATTTTACGTTTGGAACACGATAAAAATTACATCTACTGTTCAATGGATGTACCGGCATAAGATAATTCGTTAAACCATTACAGTACTCATTATGTCTAACTAATGAAACAGATGAGAGCAGATGACCAAAGAACGAGATGACATAGATTTAATACGGGAATTTAAATCCGGCAATAAAGTTGTATACAATGAAATTGTCAGAAAATATGAAAAGAGGATTTATTTAGTCATCAAGAGGATGGTTGGGGATCACGATGATACGAATGATGTTATGCAGGAAGTATTTATCAAGGCCTATGATGCATTAGAAGGTTTCAGAGAGGAATCAAATTTATACACCTGGTTATACAGAATAGCAGTTAATTTCAGTATAAACTTCCTCAACAAGAAAAAGCTCAGACAATTCTTTCATTATGACGAACTAATAACGCCACTCATCTCAGGTGATTTAAAACCGGACGAGAGAATGGAAAAAGCCGAACAAAGCAATGAGATCGAAAAAGCAATAGAGACTTTACCGCATATGCAGAGGTTAACTTTTGTTATGAGATATTACGATGAATTATCTTATGAAGAGATTTCCAAGATTCTAAAAAAATCAGTTGGAACCTTGAAGGCTAATTACTTTCATGCCTTCAAGAAAATAGAGGAGTACTTAAAAAATGAAATGTAAAGATTTACAGTATGATTACGTTGATTACATTAAGGGAATGCTTTCCGAAGAGGAAAAATCACGTATTGATGAACATCTTTCAAATTGCCCGAGATGCAGAGTAGAAATAGAAAAGATGAAAAATGTTTCAGTCGTTTTGGATAACTACAAGGTTACCGAACCGGGCGAGAATTTCTTTATTAATTTTATTCCGGCTCTAAACCTGAAAATCAGCACGCGAAAAGAAAACCGTATATTTAAGAAGGCTGCAAATTTTGCATTGTCATTTTCAACCGTTCTATCGGTTATTATCCTAATGGTTATTCTGGTCAAAACCGGAAACCATAATTTTACATCTGATACTACTGCAACAGTGAGCGCCTTAAATACAGGCAGTGAGACTCCGCGGATTGAAGAAATTGAACCCAGCATTATCAACTACGAAAATTACGTTCATGAAAATTTAGTATCAAAAATCGCTAACGAAACAAAGATAGAACAAAAAGCCACTGAATCATTAGCCGCAGCCGCAATCAACGCTCAGAACAGCATGCTCTTCTCCAGCGACAATTTGGCGGCATATGTGGATGATATGTCCGATGAAGAGGTGGATGAGGTAATCGAGAAATTGAAAACAAAAAATATATTACAATAGATGAGGTTTAAAATGATACCTAAAAATATTAATCGTTTATTATTTTTAGCTGTCTTCTTTGCTATTTCAATCAGCTTTGCTTACTCTCAAAATATGAGAGACAGGGAAAAATTCGGCGAAGATAAACGATGGGATAGGATAGAAGAATTTAAAAAATTAAAAATGATTGAAGAATTAAATCTGAACGAAGATGAATCAGTCAAATTCTACGTTAAATATAACAATCTTACAAATCAATTCCGTGAAATTGAAAAAGAGAGACGCAAATCAATTTCCGACCTGGAAAAGATTTTGAACGATCCAAATAAAATCAGTGATCTCGAAAAACAGATTGAATACATAGAAGGATTGGAACAAAAACTCCTCAGCAACAGAATGGGTTTTATGAGTGAAATAAAAAAGATACTAAGTATTGATAAAGTAGCGCGTTATATAATATTTGAAAGAAATTTCCAACGCGAACTCCAGAAGATTGTTAAAGATGCCCGGAAACCTCCATTTGACCGATAGGAATTGAATTTTTCATCTATAAAATTTTGCGGTTGTTTATATCCTGATACTGTTTCCTACCGGAACTTCGGTATAAACAACCGCATTTTTTTTATGTTTTATTTTTATAATATATCCCGCCTAAAACCGACCCGTTGTTCGGTATCCTGAGCCTCTTTTGCATATTGTTTTTTCAATCTCTGGATTGTTTTCAGTAATGCTTCTTTACCCTGATCATGCAGCAGTTTCGCTTCAGGATAATTTTTCAGAATTTCAGGATTTGGATCTGTCAGAATTTTATATGACGATGGAACTCTTTCCAGGCTAAGTCTGGCTCTCATGTTGGCCACCCCTGATAGGACAGCGCCATAACTGTTTTCCGGCTGAATCCAAGTGGAAAGCGGATCGATATATGAGGTTAGAACGCAATTCTGCTCGTAACCGGCATCTGCAACCACCTGTCCCAGGGGATTAGCGATAGCGCTTCTTCCGGCTCCAAAGAGAGTTGAACTTTTTGCGATTGCGAACCAAATGAAATTATCTGCCGCGCGCACCTTTAAAGTTGATTCTCCAAGGTCCTCTGTCCATCCATAACCTCCGGTAGGCATAAAAATCATATCGGCTCCCTGTAATGCCAATATTCTGGTTATTTCAGGAAATGCCATATCATAACAGACAGCGATCCCGATTTTTGCAAAATCAGTTTCAAAAACCGGCAACTCATTTCCTGCTTTTAATACATAACTTTCCGGAACCGGCAGCTGTACTTTTCTATAAACGCCCTGAACCGAACCTTTCCGGTCAATCAATACGGCGCTATTATGCATATCATTTCCCTTCTTCTCAATAAAATCAGTGATGATATACATATTATATTTTTTTGCGATTGCTCCAAACCTGTCGGTAAGCGGCCCGGGAATAGTTTCAGCAAATTCCCGCAATAATTCCGGTCTTTCAATATCCATAATAAGAGGGTACAACCCCTTTACGTCTTCTGTTGTAAGGGCGATATCAGAACCTCTCCTTCCGGCTTCTTCCAGAAGGTTTGCTATGTTATCAATATTTTTCTGAACTACCTCTTTTTGAAATAATGATTTATCAAACTTCGGATGATAAGGATTTGATTCCGGTGAACCGCTCATGAAATCCGACTGCAAAATACTGACAACCGTTTTTCCATCTTTTTTATCCTTTTTTTCCGGCACATCCTGAATGTGACTTAATGCTGAAAATGGCATTGCAGTCATAGCAGCCATTGATGTTGTTGTTGATATAAAATCCCGTCTCTTCATTTAAACTCCCTAATTGTTTTTTAGAAGATATGAAAAATATTTATGTTAAGCAAGCAGAGAGATCTATTATTTGATTTCGCGCTCCACTTCTTCAGTGCCATATCCGTTGCGGCAATGATTGGCGCTTATATTTTACTCCCCTATTCACCACATCCCGAGCATTCAGAACCCGCTGCAACGCATAAAATTCATGCTTCGGAAGTTATTGCTGTAGGCGTCGAATTTGATTAATAGTGAAATTTTATTCCCACTGTAGGCAAAAGCCCTAAAGATGTCCTTTCAAAATTAGAAAGATAAAAATCATAGTATAGAAAAGTTGGATTCTTTCGCATCAGCAGATTATACACCGAAGCAGAAAGCTCCCAATTCCCTTTCCACATGTTAAAGAAATGCACTATGCTAATATCTAATCTACTATAGTATGGAAGTCTGTGCTTATTTATTTCATCATAGGATACATAGGGTCTATTGTTAATATAAAATTTTTGTAATGGTAATGTCATGGGTTGACCTGTTGAGATAACATAAGTAGCGCCCATCTTCACACTTTTAGAAACGTCGTAATTGACAACTAAATTTATCTGATGTGTTTTATGAAATTTGGGATCGTACGGTTTATCATTATTTTTTCCATGGAAAGAACGTTTTGCATAGCTCCAGGTATAGTTAAGCCAACCGGAAAGCCTTCCTTCCGCTTTCCTTATCTGTAACTCAGCGCCATATCCCCATCCTTTGCCTATAATCACCTGATCGGAAAGAGCCAGTGGGTCAGCATTCTCGAAGTTGTATCTAAAGTTTGGAACATCCTTCATATCATTATAATACAAATCAGCACTTACGTCAAATTCGGAATCTAAAAACCTTGCAATTGCAGCTGCCCCAAAAGAAATTTGATTGCCTTTCATTCGCGGCAGATTTGCTGACGAAGGGTAAAATACATCACCTGGTAAAGAGTAATTGTAAGACGATATGGTATGAACATATTGATGCATCATGATATATGCGAATTTTACAGTAGTTTCATCATTTATGAAATAGCATAGACTTGTTCTTGGTTCAAGATCGCAATATGATTTAATTGTATAATTTTCTCTAAAATATGACGATACAGCCCCAATTTCGGCAACAAAATCATCGTTGAACTTGAATTTGGAATTTACAAACAGATTCCCTTCAAAAGCATTAATCATATAATTTTGACTGTTTGTGAAACTGAACATTTCTGATGTTACTTTAAAATTGTAAAGATGAAAATCCCCTCCAACCTTCAATGATAATTCATTTGAAATATTAATGTCATTCACGTTTTTTATAGAATAATCGTTAACAAAAGGATTCTTCCCGGACAAACCTAATTTAAGATCAGAAAAATATTTAGAAAAAGAGAGTGAAAAATCACTAAAAACAGAACTGCTCCAAAGATGGTTATATTTCAAATGAAAAACCTGATTTCCCCATTTATTGCTATTGTCATTATTATCAAAATCTTGAGTGTAATCCAAACCCCAATATCCGCTCAGGTATAAATGATCCTTTTGACCAAAATGATATGATACCTTACCATATAAATCATTAAACGAATATCCGGCTTCAGCATCAAATATTTTAAGAAACAGATCAAAGTAGGTTCTCCTTAGGGAAAACATATAAGAGGAATTTTTATTTATTGGTCCTTCCGCATAAAGCTGAGATGAAATTAGACTTATTCCGCCGCCCCATTTATGCTCGTTTCTATTGCCCTCCTTTAGATTAATTTTTAATACCGATGATAATTTTCCATAATGATCGGGCGAAACGTAGCCCTTTAAAAGCTCAACATTGCTTATTGCGTCAGTATTGAATGAACTCACAAAATTCAGCAAGTGCATCGGATTATATGCCTGTACTCCATCTATCAGTATTAGATTTTGATCGCTTTCGCCACCACGAACATTTATTTTAGTTGAGATTTCGGTAGATGTGGATATACCCGGAAGAAGTTGAATTGTTTTCATTATATCGCTTTCACCACCGATGGAAGGCGTAAATTTAATCTGGCTTGCTGATAACTGTTCATAACCCATCAGCTGCAAAGTTTTTTCTCTTTTTGATTCGGATTCTATCACTACTTCACTCGAAAAAATGGCTCTTTCTGCCAATCGGATATGCACGGGTAGTTTTTCCCGATGGATTTCTTCACCTTTTAAAATCCGTGTTGTATAACCGACTAAAGAAATTTTAAGTTTATCCTCTGGTCGTATATCAATTGAAAACCATCCAGATTGATTCGATAAAGTTCCGATCTTTGTTCCTTCTATCATAACAGTAGCGCTTACCAAAGGGATATTTGCCGCAGAATCTACTATGATTCCACTTATCTTTACACTGTTCTGTGCAAGCATAAAAATGTTTGTGAATAGCATTAAAAAAATTATTTTATATCTAGACATACCGAATCCCTCGAATAGCAAGTGAAAATTCCTAAACCATTTTTTATATTGGTCGGTATCTGAGTACCTTCGCTGCCGAAAGGCGAGTCATCATTCTCTTCCTGCGCCTTTAAGGCTTTCTCAAAATCATAGTAGTTTTTCGTTATATGATCAAGATATAATATTACTTTATTAATTTTATATCCTAAATTTCCATATCGAAGTTTTATTTCTGTAAAATGCGTGCTATCATTTGATTTATGACAAAAATATTCACTTTCGGTAATATAAAGATGATTTGAAGAATTCGGAACCACGTAATCAGTAACCTGTGATACACGATAATAGCTAGATTCATTTTTTGGAAAATCAGCAGTAATATTCATCGATAAATACCTAACAGGATATTTATTTCCGGATGGTATTCTCGAAACAATGGTATCATGAACATTTTGTATTCTTACTTCTTTTGGAAAGTGTTCCTCAGCCTCAAGGTGAAAATCACCATAATCCACATATAATCCACAACTCATAATGTTATCAAATCTCACATTACTAATTAGATACCTTTGAACACTGGAGGACATGTAAGTGGGACCATAAACCCCCATGTAAATCATAGAAGTGTCTTCTTGCATTAAAAATTCTTCTCTATCAAGATAAATTTTTACTTTTGCTCCTCTAACTTTTAAGCTAGTATCCGCATAATCGCGTCGTTTATATGGGGATATCGTTTTTGTTAATGAAATGATTGCCTCATTCGAATTTTGGCAAATATACGCTTCAACCACTATCTTGTCAGAAAATCCTGGAATTTCTATTACCAGATTTTCATTACAGGATAGAA
>Ga0351859_1024_pt2 | contig 35857 bp, 24 predicted proteins | sample BONcelFGM3001D11_FD_206789 | JGI IMG/M metagenome (GOLD analysis project Ga0351859, IMG submission 206789) | Enriched cells from coal bed in the Powder River Basin, Montana, United States - BONCAT cells FGM rep2 HSBNCT.FGM.300.1.D11 ... | reverse complement strand
CAAAATTCGGATCATTAAAAATATCTTCAAGATCTTTCTGCAGATCGGCAACTATTGATTGCGTGCTGACCGGCTTAGGCGTTTCTGTTTTTACATTCTGCGATACCGATTCCAACGCGAAAGTAATTAAAAATACAATTAGGATACTGATATTTTTCTTTATCATAGGACTATGCCAATTTAACCATTTCTTTTAATGTCAAAACTTCTGAAGATTTAAGTGATCTCCACTCCCCTCTTTTGAGTCCAACTCGGGTTAGGGTGCCGTACCTTATTCTATCAAGATGCAGTACCTCAAAGCCCATGCTTTCAAACATTCTTCTCACAAGGTGATTCCTTCCTTCGTGTACAACTACATAGACTTCTTTCTTAGTCTTCCCGATAAAAACTTCGCTGGCTTGCGCTACACCATCTTCAAGATCAATACCTTTTACCAATTTCTTTAACTGCAAATCGGTAATTTGTTTATCGATATCTATTTTATACTCTTTTGCTATGCGGTACCTTGGATGCATAAGCCTGTTCGCAAGTTCGCCATCATTGGTAAAAAGTAAAACACCGGTGGTTTTTCTGTCCAATCTGCCGACAGGATAAACACGCTCACGAACTTTAACCAAATCCATTACGGTTTTTCTATCCCGTTCATCATTGGTTGTTGTAATATAATCGTTTGGTTTATTTAGTAAAATATATACCTTTTTTTCTTTTATATTTACCGGATTTCCATTCACAGAAATTTTATCGCTAAGCGAGATCTTTATACCAAGATCGGTAACAACTTTGCTATTAACTTTAACAAGACCCTGAGTAATCATCTCGTCGCTTTTTCTGCGGGATGCAACTCCGGCATTTGCTAAAAACTTATTTAATCTAATTTGTTCTTCTTTCTTTTTCATAATCTCCCGGTAAAAAACTTTTTAATCATTTTTAAAACTTTTCCTAACATCAATTTCCATTTATCAACAAAATTCTTTGCCGGACTTGTTCTCCTTCTTCCACTTTCCGCATCAACTTTAACCGAATCGTCTGCCGGTTTACCGGTATAAATAGTATTCAATTTTGTGTAAATTTCATTCTTTTTGTCCGAAAAATCAAGGTATTTATCCTTAGTTAAAAAGGACTCGATCTCGGCAAATGACTTATCTTTTTTAACAATTACATCTAAATATTTTCCGGATAAAATTTCATCAAACTCCGCCTTTTGCGGAACGAATAGTTCCTTTTCCAACAGCAGGTCAATTTTTTGGATAATGCCGGAACCGATTTCCGGAGTAATTTCAAAACTATCCTCTATATCGATTTCCTTTTCAACATCACTCTCAATCAGCAAAGGCGCGGCAAATTTAATTCCTTCAAATAATGTCTCTTCCTGATCCAAATCCCGATCAGAAAACACAAACCTCACTAATCCAGAAAATTTTTCCGCATCAAACCATGGAGCAATGGACAAAACTTCGTTTTCTTCTTCTTTATTATCGGCAATAATGGAATTATCAATATTTTCTTCGGTATTCAAAACCTGCTCAACGTCAATATTTTCTTCATCTTTTATGGTTGGTGATAATTCCGTAATCTCGTTCAATTCCTCTGCAACAACCGGAAGGTGTTTAATTTTTTGGAAAACGACAGTATTATAGTTCCATCTTCTTTTTTTATAGATAAAATCCGGTTCAATTGTATCGCGTACCGGTAAAGCAGGCGTCAAATCCTTTTCGCCATCGCTGATAAATTCATCGTAATTTAAATTTCTGAAAGTCATTATTGGACTGCTTTCTAACTCATAACCGGAATAATCATGAATAACATCCGCATCGTTCTGCGGCTCATCCTCATATTCGACCGGTTCTTCAGCCGGCTCTGTTACCTCATCTTCTGCCGTAACCACAAATCCGGTTTGAGACAAATCTATTATGGTTTCTCCCGATCCTTTTTCCGGTTCCTCTATCCTACTCTCCGCGGTAACCGTTTCTTCGGGCATCTCTATCGGTAATATTTCTTCTTCTGTGCTTTCGAGTGTTTCCAGTTCTTCTAAACTTTCTTCTTCGGCAGAGTTTTCTAGTTCCGATGTATATTCCGCTTCTTCCAATGGGTGCTCTTCTGTAACCGTTTCATTGGGTATCGCTATTGGTAATATTTCTTCTTCTGTACTTTCGAGTGTTTCCAGTTCTTCTATACTTTCCTCTTCTTGAGAGGCTTCTAATTCCGATGTGTATTCCGCTTCCTCCAATGGGTGCTCTGCGGTAACCGTTTCTTTGATTTTCTCTTTTGGTAATATTTCTTCTTCTGTACTTTCGAGTGTTTCCAGTTCTTCTATACTTTCCTCTTCGGCAGAGTTTTCTAGTTCCGATGTATATTCCGCTTCTTCTAATGGGTGCTCTTCTGTAACCGTTTCATTGGGTATCGCTATTGGTAATATTTCTTCTTCTGTACTTTCAAGTGTTTCCAATTCTTCTATACTTTCTTCCTCTTGAGAGGCTTCAAGTTCCGATGTATATTCCGCTTCTTCCAATGGATGCTCTTCTGTAAGCGTTTCATTGGGTATCGCTATCGGTAATATTTCTTCTTCTATACTTTCGAGATCATTTAATTCTTCAAGATTTTCTTCGTCGGTGGAGGTTTCTAGTTCCGATATAAATTCCGGCTCTTCGATGGGGAAAACCTGAAAATCAGATAGCGATTCTCCTTCGGGGGGCGCTGAAGTTTCATCTGTTGTATTTATTATTTCCGGAAAATACTCAAGTTCAATTTCATCACTAAGGCTTTTGATTTCTTCAACCCTGTTGCTCTCGTCGATTGTTTCCGCTTCCGGTTCCTGCTTATCGCTGCCAATATCCTCGATCTCCTCCAACTCTCCAGAAACGAAAAAATCCTCTTTAGGAATATCATCATCTTTATCATCTTTTTCTTCTTCACCGGCGATATCATCACCCTGAAATCCGACAAAAGATTCATTATGTATTAGTTCAGCTGATATTTCGTCAAAGAGATCCGATCCAATGGGAGGTATTATTTCAGGAGACACTATAAAAGGCGGGAACGATTCACCGGCTTCGGGTTCATTATCATCAAATAAAAAAGAGAGCGAGCCTAAATTTGAATCGGTTGACGCTGTTTCTATATTAGAGGATTTTTTTTTTAAGTCATCTGCATTATCAGACGATTCAAAATCACTTTCAATATTATCAATATTCTCTTCCTGAGATGTATCCGTTTCGTTTGTTTCCGGCTCATCTTTTATCTCAGTCCTATTCTCTTCATCATCTATTTCTATATCCGCCGTCTCACTATCATAATCCGATATCACTATATCTTCAATGAAGTTTTCATCCGAAGTCTCTACTTCTATTTCCGAAGTCTCTGCTTCTGATGGTTCAGTTACATTTATCCCTGAAGTATCAACCTCAGGAGAATCAACTCCGGTTTTCTCACTTGAATCAGGAACGACAATATTCTGCGCATCCGCGGGAATATTCTCCGGATCAATTTCGGGTTCATCTCTCTCTTCAGAATTCTCGTCACTTTTTCTAAGCGATTCTTCAAGCCTTTTAACTTCAAACTTGAATTCATCGCTGTTCATAATTTCTTCTATTTCTTTGAGTTTAGGAAGATCTTTGGTATCTTTCAATCCGAAATGTTTTAAAAACTGCTGAGTTGTGCCATACAAAAGCGGTCTGCCAACCGAATCAGCTCTGCCTACTATAGCCACCAGATCTTTTTCGAGAAGAGTACTTAAAACATAATCCGAATTAACGCCTCTTATATTTTCAATATCCGGTTTACTTATTGGCTGTTTGAAAACGATGATCGCGAGGGTTTCAAGCGCGGATTGCGAGAGCCTTCGCTTTGATTTTTCTTTGAATAAAATTCCGAGGCATTTCGCAAACTTAGGCAAGGTTGCAAACTGGAAGCCTCCTGCAATTTCTATAATATGAAAAGACTGGTTTCTTTCTTTATATCTTTCGTTTAATATTCCAACAACAACACGCAAGGCATCCGGAGTGAGAAATTCAGGATTGATCTCTCCGCTTTTTCCGTTGCTGAAAAATTCGGTCAAAATTTCACTTAAGGATTTCGGCGGAATCGGTTCATCCGAAGCAAAGAGAAGCGCTTCGATATAGGATGCCATACTTTCCGAAACCTCAACAGGTATTTCTATATTTTTATCTTTAGCCATTAATTTGCATTTTCCTCAACAGAAACTTCTTCAAGTTCAACGTCTGTTCTATAAACAATCATATCGTTATATTCGCCCGCCGTATAAACGCGTATTTTATTATCTCTCATCATTTCAAGCATGGCGATAAACGTAACGATAATTACTATTTTTTCTTTATAATTTGATACCAACTCCAAGAACCGGTATTGCTTTTTCTCTCCGAAAAATCCGGTAATGAAATTCATCTGCTCCTCTATTGAAACGGGTATTTTTTTTATTGTAAATACCGTATCATCCTTAACATTCTGCAAAACCTTTTTGAAAGCCTTCAGAAGATCGAACATCGATACCTCCTTAAGAAGATTGACATCTTCTTTCTTGGCTTCAATCTCATCATGCTTGAAATATTCACGGTAAAAAACTTTACTCTGCTTCTCTTCCATTTTTTTAAATGATTCCGAGACCTCTTTAAAGCGCTTATATTCGAGAAGCCTTCGTATAAGTTCTTCACGCGGATCGGGTTCGTCTTCCTCCTCCTCGGATTTTGGGAGCAGCATCCTGACTTTAATTTGCATCAGTGTAGCAGCCATGAGCAGAAAATCACCCGCTATATCCAAATCCAACTGCTGAATTAGCTGAACGTACGATAAAAATTCTTTAGCTATTCTTGCAATTGGAATGTCATATATATTGAGCTCATCCCTTTTTATAAAAAAAAGAAGGAGATCAAGCGGACCCTCAAAATTTTCAAGTTTTACCCTGTACATTAAGTACAACCCCCTAAATAACTGCTATCCTAATTTCATAACCTCTCTAACCTGACGCATAGTTTCCTGAGCCGTTGCCCTGGCTCTGGACTCCCCGTCGATTATTATAGCAAGAACCTCATCCTTACGGCTCTCATAATATAATCTTTTTTCTCTGATAGGTTCGAGATATTTATTTATACTCATAGTACATTTTTGCTTACAATCCACACATCCCAAAGCGCCGCTTCTGCAGTTAGTTTCAATTTCCGGAACTTCTTCCGGATTAAATTTTTTATGGTAGCTGAATACAAGACATACCTCCGGTCTTCCGGGATCTCCTTTTCTCATTTTCTGCGGATCTGTAACGGCTTTTCTCAGCTTCTGCTGAATCTCGTCCTTTGTATCGGAAAGAAGAATTGTGTTGCCCAGAGACTTACTCATCTTTGCGTCTCCATCCAAACCGACAAGCCGGGCAAATTTTGTAAGCTTTGGTTCCGGTTCAGGAAAAACTTCGCCGTACTGTTGGTTAAAGCGTCGAGCTATCTCGCGAGTTATTTCAACGTGCGGCACCTGATCTTCACCTACGGGAACAACATTGCCTTTATAAAGCAATATATCGGCAGCCTGCAAAACAGGATATCCGAGATAACCAAACATTAAACTTTCGATATTGAGGTCGCGCACCTGATCCTTCAGTGTCGGATTTCTTTCAAGCCGCGCTGTGGTGATCAGCATCGAAAAGAGCAAAAATAATTCCGTATGCTCTTTTATTTGAGATTGCCTGAAAACCGGACTTTTTTGCGGATCAATACCGGCGGCTATCCAGTCAATAACCATATCGATTGTGTTTTCATATATTTTTGAACTATCCGGATTGGTAGTAAGCACATGGTAGTCTGCAACCAAATGATAGTTTTCATATTCCTTCTGCATAGAGACCCAATTTTCAAGAGCGCCTACATAATGACCGATATGAAGTCTGCCCGTTGGTCTCATTCCCGATAAAATTCTTTTTGCCATTAAAAAAATCCCACTATAAAAATTACGACATAAATAAGTATGGCTTCCATTTTTCGTCTACATCGCCATAACAATGTTTCATAAATATAACATGACTAGGCCTTGTGGGCTTTGTCAATAATTTCATTCCTGCTTCATGCGGCGATCTATCGCCTTTTTTGTTGTTGCAATCCAGACAGGCGGTAACTAAGTTTTCCCATGATTCACCGCCTCCTCTTGATCTTGGAACCAGATGATCAAGGGTTAGCGGTTTTGAAGCAGTTCCGCAATACTGGCATTTAAAATTATCCCTTCTAAAGATATTCTTTCTCGACAAAATGGCCTGAGAATAGGGAACCCTGACGTACCAGGCTAACCTTACGATACTTGGATAGGGTATTGAATTCGATACTGATCTGAAAACTTTCCCATCCAAAGGAGCGACTAATTCAGCTTTTCCGAGAAACAAAAGAAGAACAGCTTTTTTCGCGTTGCATATGCTCATTGGTTCGTAATTTTGATTAAGAACCAGAACTTTGCCATCCATTTTATATAAGACTAAATATTTATAATCCGTCTTGCGCCAAAAAACATATTACCCAATCTTTCGTCAAACCGGCCGCTTTTTTTATTCAGGCTGTTTGTCTTAACAAATCCGGAAGCATGAATAAAATCCATATCCTTACCGGTGTATATTGCAACATGGGTTACTTTTCCATCTTCATTTCCAAAGAATAAAAGATCACCCATTTTATAATCATTAAAATTTTTACCAAGCTCAATCCCTAAAGCTGCCTGCATGTTGGAATCTCTTGGAATTCTATATCCGCACATCTTATAAACCAATTGCATCATGGCAGAGCAGTCGATGCCGAAAGGCGATCTGCCTCCCCAAACATAGGGTACCCCATAAAGCATTTCTGCATACTTCAAAATATCTTTGCTTCGTTCCGCCCGGGTATCTACTTCCCGGCAAGATTTACTGTTCATCCATCCTTTAACGGAATCCGGCAATCTTACTTCAATCCAGTCCTTTTTTTTATTTGTTACCGGAAGTTCAGCGCCAAGAAATACTCCGCGTAAAACCGCGCTTTTTTTATCCGGTTCAGAATGAATATCAACAAATTTTTTTGTTATCTCAACCTTATTGGATTTCTGATAACTTTTAACCTCTTTTTGAGTCAATAATTTAACCGGATTTCTATTCACCCAGCCAATGTATCCGTCAATATGTAGTCTAATCCGGTACCACTCTTCATCGGGAGATATCTCCAGAACATCAAAAAGCTCGCCAATTATTATCTGGCTTACCTGCTCTGATCTATTCGAAGCCGATTTATATAACGGAGAAACCCCGGCATTACCAATTCCAAATTTACGGGAAAGCTCCTGATAAGGTAATACCTTTATCTTCATCTTCAATACGGGAACATTATCAAAATAGAGCTTATAAAATTTCTTCATGACAGCGCAAAAATGGCCTTCAGTGGTTATAACCTCAACATATTGAGTCCTTTTTTGGCTGATAACCTTCGCTTCAAATATCATGAAACGGCTGTCAAAACCAAAATTTTCCTTGAATTCCCTGCAAAAAAGCGCTATTTTTTCATCCATAACTTTAAAATATACGCTAAAAAATTATAATAATCAAGGAAAGATTCCACGCCCCGACCATTGAAAAAAGTATAAAGCCATCCTTCGGCTCCGCTCAGGAACCATCCTTCGGCTCCGCTCAGGAACCGTGTAAAAAGTAAAAAATTATATATATTGGAACTCTGATACTCTGTCATCCCGAGAGCCCCTTGGGCGTATCGAGGGATGAAACGCGGAAATATAAAACTACAGTTTTACCACCTTTCCCTCTTTTCTTGATTTTTCGGCTGCGAAAACCAATTTGTGGGAATCCATTGTTTCCTGTAGACCGGATAAGATATATTTGGGATTGTTTTCAGACACCGCATTTATAAACGCCTGCATCAGACTTTCGTCTCCATTGCCGTGACCCGAGAGAGGCGAATCATCGTTAACTTCAATTTTCAGGCTCTTTCGTGTATCTGTCATAAAATCGAATATCTCTATTTTGTCTCCATCTCCATAAAGCTCACCGCGGGTGCCGAATATACTTGTCCTTCTGTAAGTGAGTTCTGTAAAAGCGGTCATTGTAAAATTTACAGTTTTGCCGTTATTATACTCCATCGCAACAACCTGATTATCGACCACGTCGTTATCGCAATCATAAACACATTTGCCGTAAGGACCCTCTGCAACCGCCTTGGTTATTCCCTCAAGTGTTAAATCGGAAGTAATTACATTATTAGGCCATTCAAATTTTCCCTCTTTTGCCAAATTAAGATAAAGTTTAACAGCCGAATATGGACACTTCGGTTCGTATGAACAATCCATGCATTTGCTGCCCGCGCCTTCAGGTTTTTCTTCTTTCCTGAAATGCTTTAACGATCCAAACGAAGCGACGGATTTACATTTTTCGTCCATTATGAAATTGATCCAATCAATATCATGACATGATTTGGCTAGCAGCATGAAAGAGGAATCAGATTCCTTATGCCAGTTGCCCCTTACAAAAGAATGCGCCTGATGCCAATAACCAACCGGTTCAAGATGCTGCATACTTACTATCTCGCCTATCGCGCCGGAATCAATTATCTCCTTCAACTTAGTTGTATAGGGGGTATATCTTAGAACGTGGCAGACTGCAAAAATTATATTTTTATCTTTTAGATTTTCATAAAGCCGGTCGCACTCTTCTTCAAATGGAGAAATAGGTTTCTCCAAAAGAATATTATAACCGAGTTCAGCAAATTTTATAGCGGGTTCAACATGATCTCTATCCTGAGTTGCGATTATAACGGCATCCGCAAATTTTTTTCTGCCGGTAAATTCACTCCAATCTTTTACCACATTTTCCGCAGGAATATCATATTTCTTTGCCATCTCTTCCCTGTAAAAATCCCTCGGCTCAGCCACACCAACTACTTTTGCCTTACCGGGATACAAATCTGCAAACGATGCATATATGTTTCCTCTGCTTCCCGCGCCTGCTATTATAATCTTTACCGGTTCCATCTTCTCTCTCCCATTCTGAAATTACCGTTGAAAGTTACAAGAATTGGAATGAAATGCAATATACATCTTAAGCCATCGGTTCGCCGAAGGAGAATTACAGAGTGGCAAAATAGCAAGACCACCAAATGTTTTCTCGCAGAGACGCAAAGGCGCAAAGTGGATTTTGTTGAAGCATAATTTTTGCCCGAATGTTTTTATGAAGTTCGGGATTTTTTTATGGCCGGAGCATTCGTCCGCGATTGCTCCAGAACATTTCCGGCTCATCAAATATTATTCGCTTCGCTTCCTCCATTAGACAAGAACACCATTCATATAAATCCGTTCTCTGATATGAGTCCCTATCAATTGTGCAGACAGTGTTTGCACAATTTGAATATCAGAATACAATTAATTCAACTTCAAATTATAAGCCGCTTAACATTTTGATTATGGGGAATTTGCCGTAATTAAAAAAACATTTCTTACCAGACATTTGTCTAATGACAGGACGTTGTCAGGAGCTATGTTGTATATTGTAGCATAACATTTTAAAGGAGATATTATGGAAACGAGCAACACAATTAGAACAACAAATGACCTCAGTAAAAAAACCACCTACCCCGGCGAAAGCTTAGGACCACTTCTGAAATTTCTAGCATGGTTTATTTTTATTGTTTGCCTTATTACAGGTATCGCTGTCGGAGACAGGAGTTCAAGCAATCTCGCGGAAACCTACGCAATTGTTATTATCGTTAGCTCTATACCAACAAGTTTGATTTTTGGCGCTCTTGGCTGTATACTGGAAAATGTTGTGCAAATAAGAAAAGCAAACGAAGGAATTTAGGAGTGTTCAAAGAAAAACTTTTTGCGGCAGATTGTCAGAATAGCGATACTTATATTCAAATCTCTATTTCAGCCATCTCTCTCTTTCACACAGCCTCTTTTAATTTTGCTACCTCAGAAGGTCTATTTCTTTGGTTCCAGAGAATATATTTAGTGTTTTTATTTTCTAGGGCTTCCAAATATTCCGGTTTTATTTCTTTCTCTACATCGTTAATTACTGCCAAGCCAATAACCTCTTTTTGGCTGATTTTTTTTACCGTTTTTATATCTTTTTTAAAAAAACTAAATGAAAACCGGATTCCCACTTCCGTGGGAATGACACTAAAACGGTTTTTTAGACAACCTACTTCAGGAGTCCTATCCGGATGTGTTGTGCTAAACCTGTTGAAGCGGGAACTGGAACTAATAACCCTCTGAATCCACCACAAAAAAACAAAAGAAAGCAAAAATTAATGAAACCCTGAAACCCCTTGCCCCGAGCAAGCCTGCCCCGAGTTCATCGAAGGGGCGAAAGTAGTAACTCTGTCATCCCGAGTGCCCCTTGGGCGTATCGAGGGATGAAACCCAAAACATGAAACCTGAAACGTGGAACATGTAACATAGAACGTGTAACCTATTTCTTTTCGAAATTAACCAATCCCCTTTCATTGAGGCTGATTTTGACAGTATCTCCGCTCGTGAAGGCGCCCTCTATGATTTTTTGCGATAGCGGATTGACGATATATTTTTGTATAGTGCGCTTAAGAGGTCTTGCGCCATAGCTGATATCGTAGCCTATTGCTGATAGCCAATTTAGTACTTCGTCGGTTACCTCCATGGTTATGTTGTTATTCCCGGTGAGTAGCTGTACCCGCTTGATTTGGATATTGGTTATCTCTCTGATATCTTTTTTGTTGAGAGGATTAAACAATACTATTTCGTCTATCCTATTAAGAAATTCCGGTCTTATCCTTTCGCGCAATAAATAGATTAGTTTTGATTTCAATTCGCCATAGGAATCGATTATATAATTTTCATTTCCGCCGCTTTTATTCAGATATTCCTGTATTAAATTCGAACCGATATTGGACGTCATTATAATTATTGTGTTTTTGAAATCAACCGTTTTGCCTTTGTTATCCGTAAGCCTTCCCTCGTCGAGTATCTGCAGAAGAAGATCAAATACTTCGGGATGCGCCTTTTCAATTTCATCAAGCAGAAGTACGGAGTATGGTTTTCTGCGTACCGGTTCCGTTAGCTGGCCGCCTTCCTCGTAACCCACATATCCGGGAGGAGCGCCTATTAAACGCGAGACGGAGAATTTTTCCATATACTCGGACATATCTATTCTAACCATCGCATTCTCATCATCGAATAAAAATTCCGCCAAAGCTTTTGCCAGCTCAGTTTTACCCACTCCGGTTGTTCCCATAAAAATAAAAGAACCGATCGGCCTATTCTGATCCTGCAGACCTGCCCGTGATCTTCTGATAGCATCGCTGACTGCCCGCACGGCTTCATCCTGTCCAACAACCCGCTGTTGTATCCGTTCCTCCATATTGATTATTTTTGTTCTCTCGCCTTCAAGCATTCTATTTACCGGAATTCCTGTCCACTTCTCCACCACTTCGGCTATATCCTCTGCGGTAACTTCTTCCTTCAGCATTTTTTGGTTTTTCTGGATGTTGTTTAATGTTAAGGATGCTTCCTTCAAATTCTTTTCTGTTTCAACAATTTTTCCATATCTTATTTCTGCAACTTTTCCAAGATCACCCTGGCGTTCCGCATTTTCCGCTTCGGATTTAAAATGTTCAATACTCTCTTTCATAACTCGTATGGATTGTATAAGGTCTTTCTCGTTTTTCCAATGAGATTTGAGAACGGAATATTTTTCTTTTAGGTCGGCTAGTTCACGGTCAATCTCGTCGATCTTTTCCTGTGGGTGTTCCCCAAAGGATGAGTTCTCAACTTCATACTTCATATCGCGCTTTATTGCTTCACGCTCTATTTCAAGCTGGCGTATTCTTCTTTCTATGGTATCCAATTCCTCGGGCATGGAGTCTATTTCAATTCTTAGCCTTGATGCCGATTCATCTATTAAATCAATAGCTTTATCAGGTAAAAACCTGTCGGAAATATATCTATGGCTAAGCTGTACCGCCGCAACAATTGCCGAATCTGTAATCCGCACTCCGTGGTGTATTTCATATCTCTCTTTAAGTCCCCTGAGAATTGATACGGCATCTTCTTCTGATGGTTCTTCAATCAATACCGGTTGAAATCTTCTTTCAAGAGCGGAATCTTTTTCAATATGCTTGCGGTATTCATCCAGAGTGGTGGCGCCTATGCAGTGTAGATCGCCTCTGGCGAGGGCAGGCTTCAAAATGTTCGCCGCATCCACCGCGCCTTGCGCTGCTCCTGCTCCAACGAGTGTGTGAAGTTCATCGATGAAGAGTATTATTTCGCCATCCGCCTCCTCTACTTCCTTAAGCACCGCTTTCATCCTATCTTCAAACTGTCCACGGAATTGTGTACCCGCAATAAGCGAACCCATATCAAGCGCGACAATTCTTTTTGTCTTCATGTTTTCGGGAACATCTCCCGAAACAATCCTGAAGGCGATTCCCTCAGCGATTGCCGTTTTACCTACTCCCGGCTCTCCAATAAGCACAGGATTGTTTTTTGTCCTCCGCGATAAAACCTGAAGAACCCTTCGAATCTCATCCTCACGGCCTATCACAGGATCAAGTTTTCCTCTCTGAGCAAGCTCGTTCAGATCACGTCCGAATTTTTCCAACGCCTGGTATTTGTCTTCCGGATTCTGGTCTACAACTCTTTGTGTGCCTCGAAGCTCTTTAAGGACTTTGAATATGTCGTTTTTATTTACTCCCTGATCTATCAAAAGCTTTCCAGCCGTTGAATCTTTATCATCACAAAGAGCGAGCAGCAAATGTTCTGTGCTTAAATATTCATCTTTCAATTTCTCCGCCTCTTTCTGGGCAGCTTCAATAAGTTTACCGCTATCCCTTGAAAGATAAACATTGCTCATGCCGGAACCGCCAACTTTTGGAAGTTTCTCGATCAGTTCGTTTGTTTTTATTTTAATGTAATTTAAATTCGTTCCCAGTTTCTGCAGTATATTTGCAACCAGACTTTCAGAACCCTGAATAAGAGCAGCCAATAAATGTATAGGTTCAATTACCTGATTGCCGTAGCTCTGCGCAATCTCCTGCGCATTCTGCACCGCTTCCTGTGATTTTACCGTGAATTTATTATAATTCATATTTTTCTCCTTATTCCGGAATTATTGCAATAAAAAACTTTCACAACATTCAAACTTTCTATTTAAAAAAAAGGCGAGTAAGTTACCCGCCTATTAAAACTATCAACAAAATATCTATAAAAATTACCGAATAACTATTTCATGCTTATCATATTTTTTATGTTTCGGCAGAACGAGAGTGAGCTGCCCATTCTCATATTTTGCTTCCACTTTGGAGCAGTCAATACTTTCACTAAGAACAAATTTTCTGGTATAATTCGCGCTCTTGAACTCCTTTAGATAAAAATCACATTTTTTCATTTCAAAGTTTGAGCTTACCCTGCCGTAAATTGTCAGTTCATTATCTGATATTTCTACGCGGATATTATCCCGTGATACTCCGGGCAGGTTAGCAACTACAACAAATCTATCATTAACCACATAGATATTTGTTTCCGGCTGCAGGCAGTTTTCTGCAAAAATCACATTCTGCCACATCATATCATCAACTTTTATTAATCCTTCTCCGGAATCCATAGCTGTATTTCCACGGTTAGTTATTTTAAGGTGGTTCCGGCTAAGCGAAACCACCATAAATATTTTTTTAATTTACAGGAATATTATTTATCATCCATTACTTCGAAGTCGGCATCTTCGACTTTCTTTTCGTCTTTCTTGCCTGATGCTTTTTCCTGTGCAGCGCCCTGATACTCCTGCTGTGCTCCCTGCTGCGCGCCTGCGCCCTGAGGTCCCTGCTGGCCAGCTGCCTGGTACATCTGGGTGGAAGCCTCCTGCCATATCTTGTTGAGTTCTTCCATTCCGGATTTTATATCAGCAACCACATTAGCTTTTAATGCGGCTTCTAATTTTGCGGAAGAAGCCTCAAGTTTGGATTTCATGTCAGGATTAAGTTTATCTCCAAATTCCGAAATCTGTTTCTTTGTCTGGAAGACCAGGGTATCAGCCTGATTTCTGGTGTCAACTTCTTCTTTACGTTTTTTATCTTCTGCGGCATGCTCGGTAGCGTCGCGTTTCATTTTATCGATCTCTTCGGTTGATAAACCGCTGGAAGCCGTAATTCTTATGCTCTGCTCTTTTCCGGTAGCTTTATCCTTTGCAGAAACATGAAGCAATCCGTTGGCGTCGATATCGAAAGTAACTTCGATCTGTGGTACGCCGCGAGGAGCCGGTGGAATTCCGTCAAGATGGAATCTACCCAAAGTTCTGTTATCTGCCGCCATTGGTCTCTCACCCTGAAGAATATGAATCTCAACGGATGTCTGGTTATCTGCCGCGGTAGAAAATACTTCGCTCTTCTTTGTCGGAATTGTGGTATTAGCCGAAATAAGAATTGTGTTAACATTTCCGTAAGTTTCAATTCCAAGCGATAAAGGTGTTACATCAAGAAGCAGAACATCGGTAACATCTCCGGAAAGGACACCACCCTGAATAGAAGCGCCGATTGCGACTACTTCGTCAGGATTTACACCTTTGTGCGGCTCTCTGTTAAAGAGGTTTTTTACAAGCTCCTGAACCTTAGGAATTCTGGTCGATCCGCCCACGAGAATCACTTCGTCTATATCAGATGGTGAAAGTTTTGCATCAGCCAGAGCTCTCTTGCATGGCTCTACAGTTCTTTGAATTAAATCATCAACCAGCTGTTCGAATTTTGCACGGGTAAGGGTAACATTTAAATGTTTTGGACCTTCTGCTGTTGCAGTTATGAAAGGCAGATTAATTTCGGTCTGCAGAGTTGTTGAAAGTTCGCATTTTGCCTTTTCAGCGGCTTCTTTTAATCTCTGTAATGCCATCGGATCTTTTCTAAGATCGATGCCCTCTGTTTTCTTAAACTCCTCAGCTAAAAAGTCAACGAGTTTCTGATCGAAATCATCGCCGCCTAAATGAGTATCGCCATTGGTTGATTTTACTTCGAATACTCCGCCGCCAAGTTCAAGAATGGAAATATCAAACGTTCCGCCACCAAGATCATAAACTGCTATCTTTTCGTCTTTCTGTTTTTTATCCAGACCATAAGCCAAAGCTGCCGCGGTCGGTTCGTTGATAATTCTTCTAACCGTTAAACCTGCAATTTCGCCGGCTTCCTTGGTTGCCTGTCTTTGAGCATCGTTGAAATACGCAGGAACAGTTATAACTGCCTCAGTAACTTTTTGTCCAAGGTAATCTTCCGCAGTCTGTTTCATTTTTTGTAAAATCATTGCGGAAATCTCAGGCGGAGAGTAAACTCTATCACCAATTGATACTCTTGCGGTGTTATTTTCGCCGGATACAACATTGTATGGAACTTTTTTTAATTCTTCCTGAACTTCATTATGAAATCTACCCATAAATCTCTTTATAGAGAAAACTGTATTCTGGGGATTTGTTATAGCCTGTCTTTTTGCAGCCTGCCCGACAAATCTTTCGCCGGTTTTTGCAAATCCGATTACTGAAGGGGTTGTTCTCCCGCCCTCGGCATTTTGTATAACAACAGGATCATTGCCTTCCATCACGGCTACGCATGAGTTGGTTGTTCCAAGATCTATTCCGATTATTTTTCCCATTTTTACTCTCCTTAAACTTTTTATTACTTAATTTCTATTACTTTTTCTTTTGTTTCTTTCTGTACCTTTGCCAGTTCGATCGACAAAACTCCGTTTTCAAATTTTGCGCCGATATTATCTACATCTACTTCAACTGGAAGTTCTATTGAGCGGGAGAATGCGCCAAACAATCTCTCCGATCTGTAATAATTAATTTTCTCATCCTCTCTGTCGTTTTTCTTCTCGCCTTTGATTGTGAGAATATCATCCTGTATCGAAAGCTTAACACTCTCCTTAGAGACGCCAGGAAGTTCAACATTGATTAAAATGCTTTTCTCGTCCTCGGCTAAATCCAATCGCGGACTGTATCCGCCGACCTCAAAGCTGATTCCATCAGGAAACTCATCAATAAATTTTTTCATTCTTTTACTCAGGTTTTCAACTTCCTTTGCCGGTTCAAATCTAAATATTGTCATTGCCTTATTCCTTATAATTGTTTGTTATGCTACTTTATATCCATCAAAAGTCATACCAAACTATTTAATAATTGTTAATATATAAGTTAGTATTTTACCTGCCCTCGACCTTGTCGCAATGTCTGACAAGATGTCATGCTATAAATCGCCTATAATGATAAAACTGCATATCTCTCTGCCAGATATTGCGCTTTGACTTCATAAAATATTTGAGCAGCATGAAAAAATAGCGGGATAATCCAACAATCATTGCCACTTGCTATATTACAATTTGCAAGCCACAATCCAGAGGAAGGATAACTTAATAAACCTAAATCTCTTAATTGACTTTTTCAATAATAATGATATATTATAAAAGAGACGGTGAATCAATATTGCGCCTTTCAAAAAAATTGAAGGAGAAGAAATTGAAACGAGAGAAAAAATCTGAAACTGAAGCAGAAGCTCTCCAAATAGTACTTGATCTCTCAAAACAACTCTATCTTGCCGAATCGTATGAAGAGATCGGCAGAATTTTATTTGATAATCTTTCGATTATCGGAAACAGGGAAAATCCGGCCGGAAAACTTCTGGTATATGATTCCGAAACGGATGAACTGCGTACTGCTGTGAAGCTGGAATCAGTACATAACGCCCCAATGCCGGATGTTCTTCCCTTCAAAGATATAAAGTATTTCAGCAAGCTCGCCATCGAGAAAAAAGAAACCATTTTTATTCCGGATAATCATTCTGATTATTCACTGAGCATTGATCCGAGACATAAGCTGAATCCGGCCTGCTCCCTGGTTTTTATTCCGCTTTATTACGACAAAGATTTCCTCGGCATTTTCAGTTACGCTTCTCAACCGGGAAACTCTATTGATCCCGGTTTCATAGCCATGCTTGAGACGATCTGCAAAACATTGAGCATAATTATCCGGCAGATTCAGAACAGGGAAAAGGCTCAAAAATCGATACTGCTTACCGAAACCCTGAGCCGCGAGCTGATTAATGCAACCAATGAATATGCAATTCTTCTGGATACCGAAGGTTTCTTTTTATACGCAAACGAAAAAACTGCCCGGACATTTGAAGGAATACCGGCATACAAATCCGGTACAAAATTGTGGGATTTAATACCGCCCAATTTGCGCAAAGCCCAGCAGACTACTTTTAATAAAGTTAAAGAATCCATGCAGCCTCTTACCATAGAGATAGAATACGGTGGTATGTGGTTTAGTGAAAGAATTTACCCTATAAAAGATGACAATGGAAATCTTATAAGAATAGCCATTTATGCTGCCGATATTACGGAGCAAAAAAACGCATACCAAAAATTAATTGAGAGCAAAAGGGAATTAAGCACTTTTTTTTCAAATCTTCCCGGAATAGCATACCGTTGCCGAAACGATAAAGATTGGACAATGGAGTTTATGACCGAGCGATGCATTGATATTACCGGGTATTTAAGTGAAGAAATTTTATATAACAGGGATCTTTCGTTTGGCGATATTATTCATCCCAACGATAGGGAACATGTTTGGTCAGAGGTACAATATCATTTATCAAAGAAGGAGAACTACGATCTTAATTACCGGATCATTACAAAACAGAACAGAGTAAAGTGGGTACTAGAAAGCGCCGTTGGAATTTTCAACACGGGAGGAGAACTACAGTTTATAGAAGGAATTCTTTTTGATATTACGCGCAGGAAACGTTCTGAAATTTTAAAAGAAATTCTTTATGAACTCAGCGATCTCGCTTCCTCCGGATCTGATATGGAAGATTTTTTATTGTTCATGTATAAAAAAATTAATGAAATAATTAACGCCAAAAATTGCTTTGTTGCGATATACAACCAACAGAGTGACGCCCTGGTTTTTCCGCTCTATAAAGACGAATTTTCAGACTCACCAAGAAGAAGGGATTTCAAAAGAGGTAAGACAGAATATATTCTGAAAACCGGGAAGCCCTTTATAGCAACCAGAGAAATCATGAGTGAGCTTATAGAGAAAGGCGTTATGGGAGTAGATAACACTAAATACAAATCATGGTTGGGTGTTCCTCTGAAGGTAAAAGATAGGACTTTTGGCGTATTGGCTATTAGAAATTATGATATAGAAAATTGTTTTACCGAAGATGACGTCGAACTAATAACACCAATTGCAAATTACATAGCGCTTACAATAGATAAAAAAAGATCTGAGCAGGAAAAATCAATTCTTGATCTTCGCTTCAGATCTATATGGGAAAAATCATCGGACGGCCTCCGGTTACTGGATAACGATGGAATGATAGTATTGGTAAATGAAGCTTTTTGCAAAATGGCTGAGTTGAAAATGGAGGAGCTGATTGGCAAGCCGTTTTCATTTGTTTATTCAGAAGAAAGCCGCTCACTGCTTCTGGAGAAATTTCGCGACAATTTATCTTCCGGAAAAATTATAAGGAGTTACGAAAGAAAAATAACCTTGTGGAATGGAAAAGCTCTATGGGTGGAAGTTTCCAACTCAATAATTGAATTTGAAGATACTCCTAAAATGGTGATGAGTATAATGAGCGATGTTACAAAAAGGAAGGTCCTTGAGGAGCAATTGATACAATCACAAAAAATGGAAAGTATCGGAAGGCTTGCAGGGGGTGTAGCCCATGATTTCAACAACATCTTAACCGTAGTTCAGGGCAACTCAGAAATGATAAAACGGATTGCAACAGGGAATTCAAAACTCTCCGGTTTTGCAGATAAAATAATCCTTGCCGCAAAACGCGGATCAGATCTTTCAAAGCAGCTGCTCTCCTTTGCCAAACTCAACCGGCAAATAATTAATGCCGCCGACCTGAATGAGCTTGTTAGCGAATCACTTAAACTGCTGGAACATATAATCGGGAAGAACATAGAAATAAAAACCTTCCTTGATCCGGCAATCAAAACAATAGACGCCGACTTCGGGAACATACAGCAGGTGATAATGAATTTATGCATCAATGCAAGGGATGCAATTTCAGGGAACGGTATGATCACTATTACAACCGGTTCAAAAGTTCTGGATAAAGCTTCAATAGAAAAACCTTCGGAGCTTCAGGATGGAGATTATGTTTTCTTATCTATAGCTGATAATGGCTCCGGAATTCCTGACGAAATAAAACCGCATATATTTGAACCATTTTTTACTACAAAAGATAATAGCCGTGGAACCGGATTGGGATTAGCAATTGTGTATGGAATTATACGAAGTCACAATGGTTTTATAGTAACCGATTCCGTATACCAAAAAGGTACAACTTTCACAATTTATTTTCCTGTTTCCAAGCAGACCTACTTAAATCAGTTAAAAAATCCCAGATCAGAACTTATACTGGGCAATTTTGAGAATATTTTACTCGTTGATGACGAGGAACTTATTTTGGAAATAGGAAAAGAAATTCTTTCATCACTGAATTACTATCCTATTTCTGCCGGTAGCGGATTGAAGGGACTCGAACTTTATGAGCAGCTGCAAGACCAGTTAGCAACAATCATTATTGACCAGATAATGCCTGATAAGAGCGGCTCTGAAATTGCTAAAATTATTAAAAGTAAAAATCCGCAAGCTAATATCATTTTATCAAGCGGTACTTCCGACCAGCTTATAGAAGAGCTTTTAACTAATAAGGTGATTTCAGGATTTATTCAAAAGCCCTATAAGATAGAAGAACTTTCAATTCTGTTAAATAGAATTATTTCGAATAAAAAGCAGGACTAATACCAACCTGGAGAAATCTTCTTTTAAAGGACTGGAAAAACGACGGACTAAAGGGAATCATACAAATTATCCCTCCAGTCCGCTTATTATTATATTTATCTTACAGCATATTCGGCTTTCAGATCAAAATAATATTTAAGTTTTTCAATCGGTATGTTGTGCGGCAAATCACCGGCAGCTTTCAAAAAATAGCCGGGATATTTTTTACCAACCTCGGCACATCTTTTAACTTCTTTTTTAATATCTTCATAGGAGCCATTTGTTAAAATCAGAGTATCGATATTTCCGACAATCGGATGATTTTCACCATGTTTTTTAAGGATAGCGTTAAGATCGTTATAACAATCAACCATAATTCCATCTACACCAATAGCAAATATATCGTCAATCAGTTCTGAGTAATTACCATCGCTGACAAACATAATTCTTTTACCGGCTTGTTTAGCGGGTTCCATAATTTTTTCATATCTGGGAAATATTTCTTTTCTGTACCACTCCGGTTTAAAAACTAATCCCCTTGTTATCGCAAGATCGTCATGAAAAAACATTATGGGACAATCATCCTTTACCCATTCCGAAACATTTTGATAACTGATTTCTGCAAATTGATCAAGTATTATGCTGTATGTATCCGGGTCGCTGCCTGCGGCAACAAGAAAATTTTCCCAACCAAAAGCCATTATTCCAAACTGAAAAAGAGTTGTGTAATATAAACCTGTGAGCAAACAGTTTTCGCCGGCAATTTCACTATTCTCTCGGGTGGCAGCTATTTTGTTTGTCCTGTATTGTTTAGAGACAACCCTGACTCTTCCGTTGTCATCTTCAAGAGGTCTGTAACTTAGAACATCCTCAACTGATTTGAATACAGTTTCATCCTCCCACTCACTTCCTCCAATACCCCATTCGGTTAATTTTCGTCCATCATCAAGGGTTTTGGTTGTTTCATCACCTGAAAATCGAACTGCACGGCTTGGTAAATCAAGAAGCCAATCAATATCAAGTTTTTTAGCAGCACTGACGTATGCTCTTTTTGGATCGACATAGGGATCAACTTCAGATACAGATTGTACTATTTGCGGATGTTCGAGAACCTCGCATGATGGTATTTTGTCAGTAGGTTCCATTTTGAGCGCTCTGATTGCTCTTTCTCTTCCCATTTTATCTCTCTATTTTAGTTCCTAAAATTTCTAAAAATTTTGCCATCCATTCCGGATGCGCCGGCCATGCGGGAGCCGTTACCAACTTTCCGTCTACGTATGCTTTATCTACCGGAACATCTATCCACTTTGCGCCGGCTAATTTAACTTCCGGTCCCACTGCAGGATAAGCAGTGCAGGCCTTCCCTCTTAATACATCAGCTGCTGCCAGTAATTGCGCTCCATGACATATGGCTGCAATCGGTTTATTGGCCTCTGCAAAATGACGGACAACTTTTAATACTCTCTCATCTAACCGTAAGTATTCAGGAGCTCTTCCGCCGGGAATAACCAGAGCATCATATTCTTCCGCTCTTATTTCCTCAAAGGATGCGTTTAGTGAAAAATTATGTCCCGGTTTTTCACTATAAGTCTGATCTCCCTCAAAATCATGGACCGCTGTTTTAACTTTTTGTCCCGCTTTTTTTCCCGGACATACCGCATGAACGGTATGACCAACCATCAGAAGCATTTGGAATGGAACCATTACTTCGTAATCTTCAACAAAATCACCAACCAGCATAAGGATTTTCTTTGCGCTCATTTTTTTACTCCCGTAATTATTAATAAAATAATATTGCAGAAAAAACAATTAGCCGAAAACCAATTTCGGAGACATACTCCAAAAAAAATAATCAAAAAAAACGGAATTACTAATTTCTTCAAAATGAAGGTAGCAATAACTTTTCAAATAGTCAAGAAGTTATAAACAAAAAATATTTTTGAAAATATAACATCATATTTGATTTACATTCCTTTTCATTTTCCTTTCTGCATTTAATATTTTCTTTTTTTTCAATAAATTATCATAAAAATTTGGAGATAATATGCGCCGTAGATTAATAAATTCCGTTCTTCTAACAATCCTATTTTGGTTTTCATTTGTTTACCCGCAAGAGAAATTATTGGATGGGTTTGACAATATAAAGGGATGGAATATCCATAAATCCGATGGCGTATCTCTTTCAATTTCCCAATCAAGGGGTTATAGAGGAAACGGATTAGTGATGGATTTCAAATTCTCATCAGGCGGTTACTGCGGTGCAAACAAGATATTCGATTTGGAATTACCGGATAATTACGAATTTTCATTCATGTTGAAATCCTCATCTCCAAAAAATAATCTGGAATTCAAACTTATCGATGAGAGCGGCGATAATGTCTGGTGGCTAAATCAACGGGATTATGAATTCTCCAAAGAATGGAAAAAAGTAACCATTAAGAAACGGAATATTTCATTCGCATGGGGTCCTTTGGGAGGCGGAGATATAAAGAAAGTTCACAAAATTGAAATTATTGTTGCCGCAGGCAGCGGCGGAAAAGGCAGAGTGATAATCGATGATCTGAAAATGGAACCTATTGAATCTTCCCTGACCAATCAAATACCCATGGTGACCGCATCATCAAGTTATTTAAATCAATTACCCTCTTTCGCGCTTGACGGCGACACTTCTTCTGTATGGACTTCAAACAGCAAAAACAAAAAAGAAATGCTGCAAATAGATTTTAATACAAGAAAGGAGTACGGCGGACTTGTAATTGACTGGCAAACAAAACCAGGGAAATTGTTTTTGGAGACATCGAATGATAAAAAAAACTGGAATAAAATTTATGAAATAAAAAACATTCCTTCCAATAAAAGCTATATTCTTCTTCCCAATAACTCATCCCGTTTTTTAAAAATCAATTTTCAAAAACAGGAAGACAAACAGATATCCATCAAAGAGATCAGGATAAAAGATGCCGCCTTTGGCGACAATCCAATCAATCTATTTGAATTAATTGCCGCAGAAAGCCCCAGAGGTTGCTACCCAAAACATCTTTCAAGGGAAATGAGTTATTGGACAATACTTGGCTCTGAAACTGATGAAAAAGAAGCTCTAGTGGATGAAAGCGGAATGATTGAAATTGATAAATCGGGATTCACGATCGAACCATTTCTTTATTCCAACAACAGACTAATAACATGGAACGATGTATCAATTAATCAATCACTCGAAAAAAATTATCTGCCCATCCCTATCGTGAAGCGGAAAGATAATGAATTAGAAATGGAAATAAAAACTTTTGCATATGGCAAGAATAACGAATCCGCTATCTATGCAAGATATACTATAAAAAACATAAGCAGCGAAACCCGGACAGGAACCTTTTATCTTGCATTCAGACCTTTTCAGGTAAATCCTATTTGGCAGTTTTTAAATATTACCGGTGGATTGTCAAAAATTAATTCTATCCAAACCATAGAAAACGGTGTGATAATTAATAACGAAAAGAGCATCTATTCCCTAACCAAACCGAATCAGGTATACTCTGCGTCTTTTGATGAAGGAAATATAATTGATTTTATTGCCTCGAATACCCTGACCGGGAAAAACAATCTAATTGATCATTCAGGTTATGCCTCAGGAGCCATGAGATATGATTTCAATCTCTCGCCGGGAGAAGAAAAGAATTATTATTTTGTAATTCCTTTTTATAAAAAACCCGATAACCTTAAACTAATGCCTGAATGCGAAGCAAACGAATATTTTACAACTATACTGAACACCTCAATATCAGATTGGGAAGTAAAACTGAATAAAGTAAAAATTAAAATTCCGGATAGTGATGTAAAAATTGTGAACACGTTAAAATCGTATCTTGCATATATTCTAATTAATAGAGATAATAACGCCATTCAGCCCGGCAGCAGATCATACGAACGGGCATGGATAAGGGATGGCTCATTAACCGGCGGCGCTCTGCTCCATTTCGGAATAACAGAAGAGGTAAAAAAATATATCGACTGGTATTCTAAATTTATTTACGATAATGGTAAAGTGCCATGCGTTGTTGATAAACGGGGAGCTGATCCTGTGCCTGAAAACGACAGTCATGGCGAATATATATATGCGGTTCTAAATTACTATCACTTTACAAAGGATATGGAATTTTTACGCTCTCACTTTAGCATGGTCAAAAAAGTCGTCGGTTATATTGATACCCTTACCTCACAAAGAAAAACGGATAAATATAAATCGGATGAATACAAGGCATATTTCGGATTAATGCCGGAATCAATCAGCCATGAAGGATATTCCGCTAAACCAATGCATAGCTATTGGGATGGTTTCTTCACCATGAAAGGTTTAAAAGATGCCGTTACAATTGCGCAAATTCTAGGTGAGAAAGAGATGGAGATAGAATTCGCTAAACTTCGCGATGAATTTAAAACAAATTTATACAAGTCGCTTAACCTTGCAATGAAGAATTCAAAAATCGATTACATTCCGGGTTGTGTTGAGCTTGGTGATTTTGACGCTACATCTACCGCTATTGCCCTCTACCCCTGCAATGAACTACTTAATTTACCGAAACCTGAAATTTACAATACATTCGATAAATACTTCGATTATTTTACCAAACGGAAAAATTCGCTTATTACATGGGATGCCTACACACCTTACGAGGTTCGGCTAATCGGCGCTTTAACCCTTTTGGGACAAAAAAAGCGGGCGCATGAATTATTAGATTACTTTATGAGTGACCAAAGACCCAAGGGTTGGAATCACTGGGCTGAGGTAGTTTGGAATGATCCGAAAACCCCGAAATTTATCGGAGATATGCCTCACACCTGGGTTGGCTCAGATTACATTAATTCCATTCGCAACATGTTCGTATTTGAAGACGAATTGAACGAATCCCTTGTTATCGGTTTAGGAATAAAAGAAGAATGGCTTTCCGATGAAGGCATAACAATAGAAAACATGCCTACCCAATATGGAAATATAAACATAAAAATGAAAAGAGAGGAGAATAAAGTTATAACAGAAATTTCCGGAGATATAAATATTCCGAAGGGAAAGATTGTTTTGAAAAACATACTGGATCAAAATATAAAATCGTGTTTGTTAAACGGGAAAGATGTGTCTATGAAAAACGGAAATGATGTTGTTATTGATGCGCTGCCGGCGAAAATTGAAAACATATATTAGAACTAGATATAAAATTACCAATGCATCTGTAAAGATGAAATTAGTTTTACTTTTTTTAAGATAAAATGTCTGGGCTTTGTCCAAATTCATTTGCTATATGATCTAAAATATATATTTCTTGCTCATTTAGCATTTCATTGTGTGTAAAACAATATTGATTACCATAAATGGTAGCTATTGATAGAAAACCATCATTATATTTATTGTTATATTTTATCCCCGATTTTTTAAACTCAATTAGCTCATCATCATTATACGAAACATTGTCGTTTAACGGAGCGTTCGAAGAAGTATATTGCCGAAGAATATTCCCACAGAAAATATTGTTTATTTTGTTTGAAACTGAAACAAGCACCACAGAGGCAAATTCATCTAAATCTAGGAGGTGAAATTGCTTCATAATGGTATCTATATTCTTATTATCAATAAAATGGTCCTTAATAACCCATGTGACACAAGGCGCCCTTTTTTCTTCTTTCATAAGAAAATCGTAAAGAGTGATATAATTACTCGTTTTTTTAAAATCTTCAATATAATTTTGTCCAATATACCTATCTATAAAATCTTGTGAATATGCGTCTGTAAGCAAATCTCCAGTGCGATGATATATTTCTTCATCCATTAGTAATATTGGGAAAGGGTCAACGGTTAAACGGAATACGGCTATAGCGCCTATACATACTTTTAAATATTCTTCAAACTCGGCAATAAATTTTTCTCTGCTTATCTTTTGATGAAAAGGATGGTTTTTGGAGACATAAAAAGTCTGGAAGCCTTGTTTATGGACATACTTGTTCAATTTTTTTTTGACCGATTCCAAATTTTCGAAATAAACTTTCATTATATTTTTTATTTCAATGAAAGTACTCCCGTTCTTTTCGAGGAAATCACTCATCTGTTTAAACTGAGGGAAATAACTTTGATCTTTCCATTTCTGTAATTCTTTTTCTCTATCCTCTCCTTCCTTATCAACCAAATAAGTAATTGTAGTTGATAATTCTATCGATTGTCTCAAAGAATAAAACGCACAGTCAAAATATCCTTTTTCAAAAAGGGCAATAGCATTTACAACTAACTGAACGGATTCGAGAAGGAATGTATTAGCAAAACAGACATCTAATCTTCCTGTCCAACTATTTTCAATATCCATTAGATCGTAATAATACCGACACTTTTCCTTTATTTCTACCGGGAATAAATTTTTAGATTCTTTATAAACCATGAAATCGAAAGGCATTTTTCCTCACGTAATGATTGATAAATATTTACTCTCTAAGTTAGGTTATCGTAGTAAAATAATAATTCATGTCTAATTACTCAAACAACTTTAAATATCTTTCGAACACAAAAATTCTGTTTCTTTTAAAACCCGTTATCTCAACCAAAATTCCCAATCTAATAAAATCTTCAATTAAACGGAGAGATGTTGATAAATTTACGGATAAATAAGAAGCTGCCTCCTGATTATCAATTACAGGTTTGCTGTATAATAAACGAATTAAATTTTTTGCATTCTCTACTTTTTTTCCTAAGCTCAAGAGAGACCCATACTCAATTTCTTGTCTAAGAGACATTATAGATTTGAATGTGTTTATAGAATTATTTGCTGTTTGTCTTACCCCTTCCAAAAAAAACTTTAACCACTGATTAAGATCATTATTAGTACGAACTCTTGTAAGATTATCGTAATATAATGTTTTATGTTTTTCAAAGAAATCCGATAAATACAATGTTGGTCTTACAAGTAATCCCGAATTAACCAGATAAAGAGTTATTAAAAGTCTGCCTATCCTTCCATTTCCATCAAGAAACGGATGTATGGTTTCAAATTGATAATGCGCAATGCCTATCCTCAATAAATGAGGAAGTATATAAGTAGTATCATTTAGAAATTTCTCTAAATCAGACATTAGTTCAGGTACATCTTCCTGATGCGGTGGAATATAAACAGCATCGTTTATTGAGGCTCCACCAATCCAGTTTTGACTTGAACGAAATTCTCCGGGCAATTTGTGTTCACCGCGGACACCCTGCAATATAATCTTATGTGTTTCTCTCAATAATCGACTTGATAGTGGAATTGATTGAAGTTTGTTAATCGCTTCATTCATAGCCTTAATGTAATTTTGCACCTCTTCCCAATCATCTCTTTTCTCGGGATCAATGTTTTCCGAACTCTGTACAACTTCTGCGATATTTGTTTGTGTACCTTCAATTCGACTTGATATGGTAGCCTCTTTGTTTATATGCATTTTGATAAAAAAATCAACATCCGGAACTATCTGAGAAAAAGCGTTTAATTCACCTAAACGTATATTTGCCTCGCTTAACAGCTCAATTAACGCGCTATCGTTGATTTCCCATTGCTTGAATATTGATTCAGGAAAAAAACTCTTATATTGATATTGTTGTTTATATTTACCCGATATAAATTCGTTAATATACATATACATATTCCGGATAGTAGTTTTTTTGATGTTTTGCGCACCTTCTGCATTTATAAATACCCATAACTGCACTTAATGCGTTTACTGCATTTATAAATTTCTATAACTGCACTTAATGCGTTTACTGCATTTATAAAATTCCATAACTGCACTTAATGCGTTTACTGCAAATATAAATTTTTATATTCGCAGATGCAAGATAATAATTTGAAACAGTAGGAAGTATTTCCATATTTCATCGCTTAACCCAAACTATGCAATAGAAATATTAATACTGAATTTTTATGTTTTTATAAAAAAAACACAAAATCGATGGCTGAGTGTTCTAACGCTATGATTAATTTGCGTTTGAATGTACCTGTGCTGAGCGCAGCCGAAGCATCGAAGCCAACTCTGTGCTACTCTATTGCGTAATTTGGGTTTAACCGTATTCATAGTGTTTTACACCGCCATGTCGTGGTTATAAGGTTTCATTGTTTTCTATAATCATTTCACTGTCTCAAAATTTCAGGACAATCATAATTTATGGATGCAAAGCGGCGCTGTAAATCATAAATAGACTATCACCGGCAATCCAGTGCCATAAACCGATTTTCAGTAAAAGAATAAACCTTATTCCTTCACGCTGCCGGCCATGATACCGCTTATGTAATATTTTTGAAGAAGCAGAAAAATAATCAGGATAGGAAGAATAGTGATAACCGAACCTGCCATCATCAGCTCTGTATCTATTAGGTGTTCTCCGAATAGATTGGCGAGGGCAACCGGTAAAGTGTACATGGATTCTTTACTCATTACAATCAGAGGCCATAGAAAATCATTCCATGAACCCATGAAAGTAAAAATCGATAGAGTGATTAGCGAAGGTTTTGCGAGTGGAAGAATTATGCGCCAATAAATTCCAAAATCAGAGCAGCCGTCTATTCGGGCGGATTCTATAATATCATCAGGAATTGAAGCAAGATATTGGCGGAACATAAAAATCGCGAAAACACTTGACGAACCCGTTACAACCAACCCCCAGTATGTATTAAGCAGACCCAATTTATTCAGCATTAAAAACACCGGCATCATAGTAACCTGTCCCGGAATTGCCATGGTTGCCAGAAGAAGAGAGAATATTTTTTTATTACCTTTGAATTTATATTTTGCAAAAGCGAATCCGGCAAGAGAATTGATAAAAAGACTGACGCTTGTTACCAGAAGAGCGACGAACAGACTGTTTAAAAAATTTCTTGTGAAATTCAATTTGCTGAAAAGAGTTTTGTATTGTTCAAATGTTATTTCGTCTGGAATAAATTTGGGAGGAAAAGTTAGCGATTCACCCGACCTCATAAGAGAAGTACCTACCATCCATAAAAAAGGAAGCATAACTACTACAAGCATGGCAAACAAAGAAATATTCAAAATTATCTGTCCGTAACCAATTTTTTTCTTTATCATCAGGCTTTTTCCTTCTGAAGTCTAATTTGAATAAATGTCATTATTATGATTATCAGAAACAGCATGAAGGCAACAGAAGCAGCATAACCCATCTTCCAGAAACGAAAGCCTTCGCGGTACATCATCAGTACAATAGATATAGTGCTGTTAAGCGGTCCTCCGTTAGTCATAATGTAAGGCTCGGCAAAGAATTGGAAATATCCGATAAGAGTAACCACGCTTACAAACAGAGTTGTTGGGGCAAGCTGTGGGAGAGTGATATTTGTAAACTGCTGCCATTTTGTTGCGCCGTCAATCTTTGAGGCTTCATAAAGATGTTCGGGAATTATCTGCAGACCGGCAAGAAATATGATCATGTTATAACCAAAGTTTTTCCATATCGCCAAAACAATAAGGGCAGGCATTGCAAGCAGCGGGTCTCCAAGCCAATCCTGACCGCCGATACCAACCATACTTAAGAGATAATTCAGCAGACCGAATTTGGGATGGTATACATAACGCCATACAACGGCAACCGCCACAAGCGATGTTACAACCGGTAGAAAAAATCCGAGCCTGAAAAGCGGTTTCATCCATACAACTTTTGAGTTAACCGCAAGAGCAGCAATTAAAGAAACAGCTATGGATAAGGGTCCGCCCAAAAAAACAAAATAGATAGTATTCCGGAAAGATTGCCAAAAGATGGGGTCGGATAGAAGCGTCATATAATTTTCAAATCCAATAAATCTTGCCTTGGAAAAATCACCTAAGGAATAAATATCAAAATCCGTAAAACTCATCACCAAAGCTGATAGGACAGGTATAAAGAAAAATATCAACAGCAGAATGATAGAGGGCGCAATAAAAATATATGGCGCATAAAACGAACTGCCGGAATCAAATTTACTCTTCATTTTTCCTCCTGTTCAACCATCTTCGTTTATCGAGTATCCTGTTAATATCACTCTCCATTCCCTTTATCGCCTCCTCCGTTGTCCGCTTTGAGAAGATAACCATCTCCACATACTGACCCATTTTATCCAGTATCTGCTCCATCTCAGGAATTTTAGGAAAAGCTTTTGAATGCTTCAATTGTTCGTAGAACACATTCATTCTTTTATTATTAAACAGAGAAGTATCACTCCAAGCCTCCTGAACAGCCGGAAGGTCTGACGTAGCCTTATAAAACTCTCTCTGAACATTTACTTCCGATAAAAACTCAATTAGTTTCCAGCAAGCCAATTTGTTTTTAGAGCTGTTGAAAATTACCAAACTGCTTCCTCCCGCATTTGAACTACGATCCTTGGATTTGGGCAGCGGAGCAACCGACCATTTATCGTTTAGTTCCGGGTAACGGTTTTGAATCTGAGATACATTCCATGGTCCGCTTAAAAACATTCCAATATATCCGCTTTCAAAAGCCTGATACAGGTTGGTCATTTGATTCTGTTCAGTTGGTGAAGCGCCTTTCCGAAAAAAACTAACGTAAAAATTAATCGCCTCTATTGTTTCGCGGTTATTTAGATTTGCATACTCATTATTATCGTTCAGTATGGTTCCGCCGTTCTGGAGAATAAAAAGCACTTCGATAGGTTCCAGATTTGGATTAATTGGAAGATAAATCCCAAATCTATCAGGTTTACCGTCATTATTCTCATCTATCGAAAGTTTTGACGCGGCATCTATAAACTCTTCCCATGTATCCGGAGCTTTATCATATCCTGCTTTTTTTAAAAGGTCTACTCTGTAAAACAAAGCTCTGGTTTCAACATACCAAGGTACAGCAAAAACTTTTCCATCAATTACGCCCGTTTGCCATGAACCCTCAAAATATTTTTCACTTGATACAATTTTTGATACGGAAATATATTCATCAAGCGGCGCCAGAGCATCCATAGCGGAAAACTCTGAAACCCAGGTATTTCCTAACTGGCATATATCCGGGGTTGACGAACCCGCAAAAGCTGTAATCAACTTATCGTGAGCCGAGGAGAATGGAATAGTCTGTAGATTGATTTTTATACCGGGATTTCTCTCTTCAAATTGCTTTAAGAAGGGAGCCGCATTTTCTCCCTCAGAACCCATCGCCCAGAAGGTGATAACCGTTCTATCCTCGTTTTTCTCCGAACAAGAAATCAATAAAACTGAAGTTATAAAAATAAAAATTATTTTAAAATGGATTTTCATATTATAGTATTTTTTAACATTTTTGACTCATATGGATCAACTTAATATCAGCCTTCGATACCTTTATCAATACTTTATCTTTGTCATCCCGAGTGCCCCCTAGGGCGTATCGAGGGATAATATTATCTACTTCAGCCAGCCGCCGGTAAAACCTGCTTTTTTTAGTCCTGCGGTAATGTAAGGATTTTTTTTCATAACTTCCCAGACAAAACCATTTCTAAGATTTTCGATCATTATGATAATTGGTCCCTGATCAATTCCCAGATAATCTTTATCAAACCAGCCGTTTGGAGTTTCATCTGTAATGAAAGTCGGATTAAAGGCATCTATAAAACCATAACTGCGGTAAACTTTATCTCCATACTTTTCCTTTATCGCTTTCAAAGCAGGAATGCAGATTTCAGGAGCGAAAGCAACCGATCCGCCGGCTGCTGTGGGAGCAATTGTTCCGTCATCGTTTGACCAGTCAACCGAAACTCCTCTTGCTGCATAATATTCAAATTTATATTTTTCGCCATTAACAATCAGGGTGGTATCTTTAGGTCCGTCACATGCGGTTAGACCCCAAATATTTTCCGAATAATCTTTAAACTTTCTCGGGTTCTGTATTGAATAGGCGCGTTGGGAATAAACCGCCCTTCTTGAGTTTTCAAAATAATCTATGCCTTTCTTCTTCATAAACTCATCCTGAATGCCTCTGAAATCAACAAACATATGAGAGTATTGATGCCCAAAAAGAGGAGCAAAGCTGATAAATTCCTGACCATAGTATTTTGCCCATACATAAGTAGAACACCAGTAATCCCAGCTATCCTTCGGCACGGAATTCTCGGGAGCGCCCAAGGCAAGAATATATAAAATCATCGCCTCATTATAGCCCTTCCAGTCCAGGGGGTCAAATCCTTTATCCGGATCCCATCCAAGCCATATTCCGTTTTTATGATTCAAAGCCCATTTCCAATTAACGCGCTTATATAATATTTCCGCAAGTTCTCTTATTCTTTTTTCGTTTTTATTATCTCTATTGAAGTAACCCTCACAGAAGAGCACACCGCCCATCAATAATCCGGTATCAATAGTTGATAGCTCACAGTTCCACGTTCTCAATCCTGATTTCATATCAAGAAAATGATAATAAAATCCCTCGTATCCCGTGGCTTTCTCTCTGCTTCTATTCTGGGAAGAAGCATAAAGAAATTCTAATGTATTCAAAACCCTCTCGGCGGCTTCTTCACGGGTAATAATATCTCTTTCGCATGCTATGGGATATACCACCAGAGCAAAACCCATCGCTGCAATACTTGCAACGGATTCCACGGGACCTCTATCCGGAACTAATCCCGTTTTCTTGTCGGCGCATTCTAAAAAGTAATTAATTGACTTTGCCTGTAGTGAGTCAAGAAAAGGATCCCAAGTTACCTTCTGGGCAAATAAAGATACCTTCATCATAAATAACATTACAAAAAGGATAAATATTTTTTTCATAAGAATTTCTCTGTTTTTGGGCTTCTTTTTTAAATAATCCGGAAACCCTTAATCTGTTATTATTGCTAAAATTATATCACATATTCTAAAAATTATAAAACTGAACCTGCTCGGGATATCAATAATACTATCTTTATCTTAAGTACAGCATTTTCTTAACGGATATATTGCCATCCACTTCTAAAGAATACAAATATGTACCGGAAGATAAATTATTACAGGAGAAAAAGCAAGAATGTTCCCCAGCCTGCAATACTTCATCCGCCAGTGTTTTTACTTCGTTTCCTAAAACATCGCTTACTTTTAGAAATACTTTTCCTGCTTTTGTCAGTCTGAACTTTATCACGGTGCCATTATTAAACGGATTAGGATAATTTTGTTCCAGAACGAAGTCAGCGGGAATTGCTTCCGGCTCTTTCACGGAATTAACATTATCAAAGCCTGCCCGCAGAAGACCCCGCTGCACATCTCTGTTTTTCATAAATGTTTTCCAGACTAATCCGGTGCGGTAGTTTTCAATCATAATGATTATTGGTCCCTGGTCAATACCTACGATATCAGGACCCCACCAGTTCTTTGATATATTAAATGCATCTCTGAAGCCATATTTTGTCCAGATATTTTCTTTATATGTGTTATACATATATTTCATCGCATTCATTGATTCGATAGGGGTAAACGGCATGGAGCTGATTGCGGCGGTAGGAGCTATTGTTCCATCATCATTCATTGCCGGGGGCGCGCCGCGGGCAATATATCCTCCCGGATAATCGCTGGCGGTTATACCCCATACATTTTCTCCATATCCCTGGAAATTCTTCGGATTCTGAATTGAATATTCTCTCTGCGCTAATGTAGCTCTCTTTGAGTTTTCAAAATAATCGAGTTCAAAGCCGAGCGAACGCATATAGTCATCCTTTATTCCTCTGAAATCTATCCAGCAATGAGAATACTGATGGCCAAAAAGCGGCGGAAAATTGATAAAGGTATATCCGTAGTGCGTCTGCATGGAATAAGAGTTTATCCAGAATTTCCAGTCGAGTTCATAGGCCGGCTTATATGGCGAACCGAGAGCAAGAATATAAAGAATCATCGCCTCATTATATCCATTCCATCGGGGAAAATCTGAAAATCCTTTTTCAGGAGACCAACCCATAATAAGTCCGGGTGAAAGATTTCTCATCCACTGCCAATCAATTCTATAATAAATTGAATCGGCAAGTTTTCTGATATTATTTTCCGTTTGTTCGTCATTGGTAAAATATTCTTTTGCAAAAATAATACCTGCCAGTAAAAGTCCGGTATCAATGGAAGATAGTTCGCAATTCCAAGTACGTGAACCGGTACTCATGTTCAAAAAATGGTAGAAAAACCCCTTATTGCCGATATAACCGGAGGCATAACTACCCTGCGGTTTTTCCCAAAATGTTTTTAGTGTACGGTTTATCCGCTCTTTACCTTCTTCACGGGTAATCCATCCCCGTTCTATTCCAATACAGATAGCCGTTATACCAAATCCTGTTGATGCGATACTTGCGGGGGAATCTGTTGTGCTTCTATCTTTAATTAATCCGGTTTCAGTATTTGCCTCATTCCAGAAATAATCAAACGAGGCTTTTTGAACCAAGTCCATCAAAGCCTCGTCCTCTGTTTTGTTCATCATTCTATCATTATTTTGGGAAAAAGCCATAGCCGAATATACAATAAGAACAATATGTATTAATAAAATTCTCACTAACCTATCCTAAAACAATAATTATATTATGCGGCAAAGAACCATCCAGTAATGGAAGTTTTGCATAACCGTTTTCAATAAATTCGTTTTTTTCCAAACCATCTACCGATACAGCGGTTACGCCATAGGATTTTTTACCGGTATTTTTTACCTCTATTCTATATTCCGTTCCTCTAAAAATTCTTTTAACTTTATAGCCCTTCCACTCTTTTGGTATGCAGGGGTCAACAATCAGAAAATCCCTCTTAGCCCGAACCCCAAGTATCCAGTTTAACCCTGCGCGGAAAAGCCATGAACCTGAACCGCTGTACCAGCTCCATCCACCCTTACCATAAAACGGAGATTCCGGTCCTTCAATATTTCCGGGCGTTACGTAAGGCTCGGCTACATACTCATCCGGGTTTTTTCCGCGAATAACCGGATTGATTTTTGAAAACATCCTATAAGCAGACTCCGCCCGTTTCAGTTTTGCCTCGGCAATAACCGACCACGTAGCGGCATGGGTATAAACCCCGCCGTTTTCTCTCATTCCCGGACCATATCTGGTAAGATAACCAATCTTGCTATCCGATACCGTATAGGCAGGATGAAGCAATAGGGTGCCTGCTTTGTACTCCAAATGTTTTTCTACGGCATCCATTACCTTGTTTGCCCTTTCCCTATCAACATCATTGCTTATAACAGCCCAGGTCTGGGCGTTGAGATGAATTTTTCCTTCCTTATTTGTATGGCTGCCGAAAAGCTCACCGCTATCTTTTGTACCATAGAAGAAATATTCTCCATCCCATGCGCACTCATTAATTGCCCTCTTTAGAGCTTCAGCTCTTTGGATAAATTCATTTTTATTCAAATCATCATTTTCATAACCGGTAATATCGATAAAATCATTGAGGATATCATAGAGAAAATGTCCAAGCCAAACCGATTCACCTTTCCATTTTAATCCAACAGCGCTCAGACCATCATTCCAATCACCTGCGCCGATTAGCGGTAATCCTCTTTCACTGAATCGGGAGAGAACCATTTTAATAGACCGAATACAGTGATCATAAAGAGTTGCGGATTCGCTTTCATCGATAAACGCTTCTTTTAAATCGAGAATGCCATAATCATTGGTTTCCTCAATATATTTGTTTGTTAAATAAGGGAGCCACAAAAGATCATCGGTCATATTTGTCGGCAAACCAACTTCTGTCATCGGATGCCACCAATGGTACACAGTACCATTTTTGAACTGGTGCCTTGCATGTAGAAGAATTTGTTCTTTTGTTTTTTCAGGATCAAGCGGAAGGAAGATCAAACTATCCTGAAGTTGATCCCGGAAACCGACACCGCCACCCATCTGGTAGTAAGCTGTTCTAGCCCACAGCCTGCCGCTTATAACCTGATATTTTAACCAGGTGTTCAGCATAAGGTCCATTGCTTTGTCAGGGGTTTCTACAATCATTTTTGAAAAAATATTATCCCACCTACTTTTTACCCCGGAAAAAGCCGATTCGATATTTTCCTGATTTTTATATTTGTTTATTATGTTATCTGCTTTTTTCCTGTCTTCGGCGGCTCCGGATTGGCATCGCGAGTTCCACCGCAGTTTTCTGGAGACAGAATTTGATTCCGAAAGC